>FLNY01004369.1_pt1 | contig 71463 bp, 51 predicted proteins | sample 1140381 | NCBI WGS metagenome assembly FLNY01 (sample SAMEA3878172, study PRJEB12797) | bioreactor metagenome | biome: Moose rumen | place: Sweden | collected 2011-10
GCGCCGATGGTACTGCACCGCAATGTGGGAGAGTAGGTCGCCGCCTTTTTTTAACGAGAGAGATGAGAACAATCCGCAAGGAAAGTTCTCATCTCTTTTTTTATTGTCCGACCAGTCCGACCAGTCCGACTTGTCCGACTTGTCCGACCAGTCTAACTGTCAACCGTCAACTAACCTCAAACCCCAGATCCGTCACAGCCTTCAGCACTTTCTCTTTGCTGTGAGATCCATAAACCAGTGTCTTACCGCTTGACAGATCTACTTCCACATTCTCAACCCCATCAACCCCTCTGATGGCTTTTTCCACGCTAGCCTTGCAGTGATTGCACGACATTCCTTTTACAGTATAGACTGTCATTTTTTGTTCGTTTTCCATATTATAATCAGTTTTGTTTTGATATACTTCACTTTCTTCATGTGAGTGATGCTTTTGATGAATGGTATGGCTATGTATGATCTGTCTTGCGAATGCGTTGAGTAGCAGCAGGATGAAGATGCCCATGAACATCCAGTCCGTCCAGTCCAGACAATGAGTACACGACTCGGTCTGTGAAGAAAATCCACTGATGGCAAACCACTCTTGAGGCAACAGATAGTCTATGCCAAGACCGAATACTACCGCACCGATTACAATCGATAGTATATATAAAAATAAGGTGCGTTTGCCGAAGACCTTACCAATCACCAGAATGGACGCACTATTGACAGCGGGACCTGCCATCAGCAGAACGAGTGCGGCGCCTGGAGTCAACCCCTTAGCTAATAATGACACGGCAATCGGAATCGACCCTGTGGCACAAACATACATTGGAATGGCCACGCACAACACAAGCAGCATGTTGAGTAGCTTATAGTCATGCAGGACAGCCAGCCACTCACTTGGAACAGCCACGGTTATCAACGCGGCAATCAGCAAACCAATTACCAGCCACTTTCCCACGTCCTGCAGCATCTCAACAAAGGCATAATGCATGGAGTCCCAAAAACGGTGCCATAAACTTTTCTTGGTCTCATCTTCGTCATGATCATGACACTCGCAGTGGTCATGACAATCATCGTGGTCATGGCAACTGCAGCCAACCTCTTCATGATGGGCTGCTTGCTCAGAAATCACCTCGTCGGACTTTGCATAACGGTTCACCATCCAACCACCAAACAAAGCAGTGAACAGCGCAGCAAACGGACGCGCGACGGCAAAAGGCAAACCCATCAGCGAATAAGTGGCGGCAATGGAGTCCACACCGGTCTGAGGAGTGGCTATCAGAAAACTCACACAAGCACCGTGGGAGGCTCCCTCACGACGCAATTCCACACTCGTGGGAATAACGCCGCACGAACAAAGGGGCAACGGTATGCCCAGGGCAGCAGCCTTTACCACACTGCCCATCGTGGGCTGCGACAAGTGACGGCGGTAGATACTTTTGGGAATAAACGTGCGAAGCAATCCGGCAAAGAAGAATCCCAGCATGAGGTAGGGAGCCATCTCTGCCAACATCATGAATAAAGCGTCTAAATATTGGGATAAATAGGTCATGGTCAGATTGAATGTTATAAATTATGCAAATTTACATCTTTATTTGCAAATTAAGTACTACCTTTTATAAAAAAATAGTAACTTTGCACCATAATAAAACTGAAAAATGAATAATAAAATAGTTTTCACAGTATTCGTGTTTGGAGTGCTCCTCATCACTGCGTGCAAGTCAAAACCCAAACCAGTGTCGGGAGAAATACAAAACACCGGTATGCAAGAGGCTTATTCCGATTCGGTTGATTCCACTGCTCAGACATGGGGAGAACCGGCACCCCCGCCTGCAGTACAGGGAGACGGAAGAACCCTATTTCAGGAACGGTATAAAGCAATCAACAATGAGTATGAAGAGGATTTCAGCATAGAAGGACAGCAACAAAGCTCCGGGTACTCAAACAATAAATACCATGACAGTCCGGAAGACTATTATTATTCCTCCTCTCCTTCAAGCAACCGGTCTGCCACCTCTTCCTATTATGTGAACGATAACCCTGACTATGTATCGGAGTTCGATTATTCAGATGAACCGAATGCCAATAAAAGTCAGGAAAGCGGAGCAGAACTGCTCCCTTATGCGGCCAACCAGCAGGAGAAACTCATGTTCGTGAAGGATTTCTTCCAGGATTTCTTCGCCAACAACTGTGAGCGGGTGGCTGAATCCGACCTCTCACTACCTTGTAAGTCATTTCTGAGAGAAAAAGGAGAAGAAATCGGTGAACAGAACATGGCTTATTTCTTCCGGACAGAAAAGACTGCGAATGCAAACAGGCCTTCGGATGCTGTCAAGACGCTGAATTTCAAACCAATAGGAGATGACTGGTTCCGAGTGACCATGAACGAGGGACATGGCAACAAGTATCTCGACGTAAAAGTGGTGGAGTATAGCGGTAAACTGATGATCGATATGGTGAGAAATAAAAATTTGTAGTTTTTTTTCAAAAAATTTGGCTATTTCACTTTTTTGTTGTAACTTTGCACTCGCTTAAGGAAAGCAAGTGGATTTCTTAAGATAAATATCGCGAGGTGGAGCAGTTGGTAGCTCGCCAGGCTCATAACCTGGAGGTCGCATGTTCGAGTCCTGCCCTCGCAACTATTTGCCCTGATATGCAATGCATGTCGGGGCTTTTTTTATACAACAACAGGGACACCCGAAAGTGTCCCTGTTATACCAATGTGAGGTACCGTCGTCGGCAGCTCGACATTATTTTCCGTGATGCTCGCTGGAAACAGACAGCTTCTTGCGACCCTTCTTGCGACGGGAAGAAAGAACCTTGCGTCCGTTTGCAGTCGACATGCGAAGACGGAAACCATGCTTGTTCACTCTCTTGCGATTGTGAGGTTGAAATGTTCTTTTCATCTTTTCTTACTATTTAATTGTTATTAATTTTCTATGTCCTGTTCAGTGCCTGCGGCAAGTTTACGGACGACCCGAAAAATGGATTTTACATGTCAGTTGTCACAAGGAACACCGAAATGAATTGCAAAATTAGTGATTTTATGCAAAATAACAAAAAGATACGCCCTTTTTGACTCTCTTTTTTTGTCATTTTATGAAAAAAAACTAATTTTGCACTTGATTTGAGCCAGTTAAATGGCAAAATTAATCTTAAGAAGACAAAACAGAATTATTTATCATTTAAAATCTACTATAGTTATGTTAGCAGGTGACATTAAGAAAAATGTATGCTTACGACTCGATGGTCGTATTTATGTAGTGATCGATTTCTTGCACGTGAAGCCGGGAAAAGGTAACACCGTGATGAGGACAAAACTTCGCGACGTGCAGGACGGACGTGTGCTTGAGCGCACTTGGATTGTCACAGCAAAACTGGAGGATGTGCAGGTTGACCACCGTCAGTTCCAGTATCTGTACAAAGAGGGAGAGGATCTTGTCTTTATGAACAATGAGACTTTTGAACAGGTGAATATCAATAAGAACGCAATCGAGGGTGTGGACTTCCTCAAAGAGGGTGAGAACGTGATGGCTGCCATCGACTCTGCCACCGACACAATCCTCACTGTCGAAATACCTGTGAAAGTGGTGCTGAAGGTGACATATACCGAACCGGGACTTAAGGGCGACACTGCTACCAACGCCACCAAACCGGCCACAGTCGAGACGGGCGCTCAGATCCGTGTTCCGCTTTTCATCAACGAAGGCGATATGATTGAGATCGACACTCGCGACGGTTCTTACGTCACTCGTAAGTAATCCCTCAGACAAATGAAATTAAAATGCAGTGTGCCGTCAAGGAACATTGCATTTTTTGCTTTATAACCTTACAACATGAGAATTGCAATTCTACAAACGGATATCACCTTCGGAAAAATAACCGACAACATCAGAAATGCAGAAAGCATGATAAGTGAGTGCCAAGGGGCGGATCTCTATGTCCTGCCCGAGATGTTCACCACAGGATTCACCATGCAGCCGGAGATGATGGCCGACCACGACGGGCACTCACTCACTTGGATGAAGCAGACGGCAAACCGCATGAAGGCTGCTGTCTGTGCCAGCGTGGCAGTGGAGAATGACGGGATGTTCTTCAACCGCCTCTTTTTCGTCAAACCCGATGGTGACGTGACAATCTACGATAAGCGGCATCTCTTCACCTACAGCGGAGAACAAGAGGCCTATCAGCCAGGACATAGACGGATGGTCGTGGAATGGAAGGGTGTGAGGTTCCTCCTGCAAGTCTGTTATGACCTGAGGTTCCCTGTGTTTTCGCGCAATCAGAAAGACTACGACGTGGCTGTATATGTGGCCAACTGGCCTGAGAGCCGCAGGCGCGTGTGGGACGTACTTCTGCAGGCGAGAGCTATTGAAAACCAGTGCTACGTGGTGGGCGTGAACAGGGTGGGGGATGACCCGATGTGTCATTACAACGGCGGATCCACCGTGGTCAGCCCTTATGGAAAACCCATTGTCACTTGCCCCGACAATGAGGCTGGCACGGCTCTGGCGGAAATAAATATGGACTCATTGACGGCTTTCCGGCAGAAATTTCCGGTACTCAACGATGCAGACCAGTTCTCTTTAGAAAACGTTATTATTTAAGCTTTTTTCTTTGCGAAGCACGCCTTTTTTTGTAACTTCGCAGAAAATATGTTGAAGAAGATTGATATTTATGTGCTCAAGAACTTCCTTACGTTGTTTTTGGGCACCCTTGTCATCAGTATTTTTATATTGATGATGCAGTCGCTGTGGAAGTGGATCGACGATCTGGCAGGAAAAGGCCTCGAGGTGGACGTACTGGCGAAGTTCTTCCTTTATGCAGGAGAGACAATCGTGCCGCTCGCACTGCCTTTGGCTATTCTGCTGGCCTCCCTCATATCTTTTGGAAATATGGGTGAACGGCTCGAACTGCTGGCGATGAAGGCTGCCGGCATACCCTTGGTGAGAATCCTCCGGCCAATCGCCATTGCCATGGTCATCATGACCGGGGTTTCCTATTTCTTCCAGGACTATGTCGCTCCTTATGCTTATCAAAAGCTCTTCCAGATGCTTTTCTCTGTCAGACAGACATCGCCGACAATCGACATACCGGAGGGGGCTTTCTATGACGGTATTGACGGCGTGAATCTCTATGTGAAAGAGAAAGACCCAAAGACCGATATGCTCTATGAGGTGATCATCTACGAACTCTCAGAGGGAGCGTCCAATGCGAGAATCATCCTTGCCGACTCAGCACTCCTGGAGACAACGGCCGACAAGCAACACCTGCTGCTCCATCTCTATAGCGGCGAACAGTTCGAAAACCTGAAAAACAATGCCATGGTCACAAAGAACGTGCCATACCGGCGCGAAACGTTTGTCGACAAACATTTTATCATCGATTTCAGCACAGATTTCGCACTGACCGATAACGACTTCTCAAACAACCCCCGTACGAAGAGGATGGGAAGCCTGTTCCACGGAGTCGACTCCATCTCACTGCTGGTCGACAGCACGGCGTTCGCCTATTACGACGATATGAAAAGAGGAACACTCATCGTTCCTACCTTCACCAAGCCGCATTTCAATTTCTCCCATGCCACAAACATACTCTACGACCGCTCATTGGTAAGCAGACTCCGCCGGCCGGGACAGGATTATTTCCATGACGGTAAATTCATCGTGGCGAACGGGGAGGATACCCTCTTCTGCTACCAGGCTCCGGAATGGATGGCCAACAAGATGATGGCAAAAGATCTGGACTCTCTCTATAAGGCTCGGGAGGCAGACCGCAAAGAGGCGCTCGTACGTAGGAAAAACCTGCCGCGTGAGAATACCGACACCCTTTTCAACCAGATGAATGAGCGGCGGCAGTCCGACGTCATCCATCAGGCCTTGCAGAAAGTGTCGCTCGCAGCTGGCGACATGGAGTTCCGTGCTGAGATGATGAAGGCGATGAAACGCGAAATCCGACAGCATAAAATACGTGCATGGGAGAAAGTCACACTGGCTCTCTCGTGCCTCATCTTCTTCTTTATCGGTGCTCCGCTCGGAGCCATCATCCGTAAGGGAGGACTGGGTATGCCGGTTGTGGTGGCTGTCATCATCTTCCTCGTCTATTACATCATCAACTCCTTAGGAACCAATCTCGCTACAGCAGGCACCATCCCAACATGGCTGGGCATGTGGTTCAGCACACTCGTGCTTGCACCGATAGCCTATTACCTCACCATCAAATCAAACAACGACTCGGTAGTGTTTAATATCGACACCTATCGCAACGGATTCCGCAAGCTGATGGGTATCAGGAGCAAACGGAATATCTACCGGAAGGAGGTGATTATCGAAGACCCTGACTATGCGGCAATTAAACCAAAGATAGACGAACTGGTGGAAGAGGCTTATGAATACCGTCGCACCGCTCACCTCAACCGCTTCCCTAACTATTTGAATGTGTTCTTCCGCAACGGACGAGACGAGAAAATCGAACGGATCAACAGCAAGATGGAAAACTGCATTGAGGCTCTGTCGAACAGCAAGGACCGTAAGGTGCTCAAATACCTCAACGGATTTCCGGTCATCGACACCTACGCACACACGGCGCCGTTCAAAGATAACCGATGGAACAAGGCGGCAGGCTACTTCTTTCCAGCTGGTATCCCCCTCCTTTTCCGAATCAACCGTTTCCGCCGCCGCCTGAGTAACGACCTGAAGGAAATTGTCAGCACTGGCAAGATTATGTCTCAACTCTGTGAAGAGCAGACCGAAAAACAAAAGGCGTGAGGAAAAATTAGAGGAATTATTAATTTTTAATTTTAATTATCAATTAATATTCGTAATTTTGCAACATGGATAAAAAGATATTCGCAACAATAGAAGAGGCAATCGAAGATTTCAGACAAGGTAAGTTTGTGATTGTGGTGGATGATGAGGACCGCGAAAACGAAGGTGACTTCATCACCGCAGCAGAGATGATAACACCGGAGAAAGTGAACTTTATGCTTCAGGAGGGCAGAGGAGTGCTATGCGCACCCGTCACCATCTCACGGGCCAGAGAACTTGAACTGGAGCATCAGGTGAAGGAAAACACATCCATGCTCGGAACACCGTTTACCGTGACAGTCGACAAGCTGGAAGGATGTACCACCGGGGTGTCGGCTCACGACCGCGCTGCCACCATCCAGGCATTGGCCGACCCGGACTCCACGCCAGGCACTTTCGGACGACCGGGACATATCAACCCGCTTTATGCCCAGGATAACGGTGTGCTCAAACGCGCCGGACATACAGAAGCATCAATCGACCTCGCACGACTGGCGGGACTGCGCCCGGCTGCTGCCCTGATTGAGATTCTCAACCCCGACGGAACAATGGCACGCATGCCGGAGCTCATCAGGAAATCGGAGGAACTGGGTATCAAACTCATCCAGATTAAAGACCTGATTGCCTACCGGCTGCAGAAAGAGTCGCTGGTGGAGAAGGGCGAGGAGGCTGACCTGCCTACCGACTACGGACATTTCCGCATCATACCGTTCCAGCAGAAAAGCAACGGGTTGGAGCATGTGGCGCTCTTCAAAGGCGAATGGACGAAAGACGAGCCGGTGCTCGTAAGGATGCACTCCAGCTGTGCCACAGGCGATATCTTCGGCTCCAAGCGGTGCGACTGTGGAGAACAGCTCCACCGCGCCATGCAGCTCATCGAAAAAGAGGGAAAAGGCCTGGTGGTCTATCTCATGCAGGAAGGCCGTGGAATCGGACTGATGAACAAGATTGCCGCATACAAGTTGCAGGAACAGGGACTCGACACCGTGGATGCCAACATCCATCTGGGATTCGACCCCGACCTGCGCGATTATGGGGTGGGGGCACAGATACTTCGTGAACTGGGAGTGGGTAAGATTAAACTGATTACCAACAACCCGGTCAAACGTGTGGGACTCGAAGGCTATGGCCTCGAAATCGTGGAGAACGTGCCAATCGAAGTGGTGCCGAACAAGTACAACGAACGCTACCTCCACACCAAGCAGGAACGCATGGGACACACCCTCCACTTCAATAAATAATAACGGAAAACTTCAAAGTAAAAACATACTCTAAAGTTCAAAGTTCAAACTTCAAAGTTCAAAGTAATCATGGCAAACTACAATGAATACAACAACGGTCAGCGCTACGACCGTTATGAGCAGTATGGACAGCCTGCTGCCTATGAGGAAGTCTATGACGAAGCTCCTTACGTGGTGGAACAACATACGCTGGAAGCATTCAATGTGCTGATGCGTAAAGTCTATCTGTGGATGGCTCTCGCACTGGGCGTTACAGGACTTACGGCCTATGGTGTGGCAAACAGTCCGTCGCTCATCAGCATGATCTATTCAAGTCAGATGGTCTTCTGGGTGATCGCTATAGCGGAAATCGGGCTGGTCATCGGACTGTCGGCGGCCATCAACAAGCTGTCATTCTCCACGGCGGCCATTATGTTTGTGGTTTACTCCGTGCTCAACGGTGTGATGCTCTCGTCGATTTTCCTGGTGTACTCACAGGGATCTATAGCCAAGACATTCTTCATCACGGCAGGCGCGTTCGTCGGACTGGCGCTGATTGGCTACACCACCAAACGGGACCTCTCCGGAGTGGGTAAGTTCCTGATATTTGCCCTCATCGGACTCATCATCGCATCCGTGGTGAATATGTTCACCAAGAGTACCGGTTTTGATTTCATCATCTCCATCATCGGTGTGCTGATATTCGCAGGACTCACTGCCTACGATACGCAGAAAATCAAGCAGATGTTCATGCAGGTGGGTACGGAGGTGAACGACCAGACACAGAAACTCGCTGTCTTAGGAGCTCTCACTGTTTATCTCGACTTTGTCAACCTCTTCCTCTATCTCCTGCGATTCCTTGGACGCTCCAGAGATATTTAATTCCTCATTCCTAATTCCTCATTTCTAATTTATATATATGTACTTATCAGACCGTTTAAACCGCCTTGCTCCTTCAGCCACACTTGCCATGTCACAGAAGAGCAGTGAACTCAAGGCTCAGGGTATCGACGTAATCAATCTCAGTGTGGGCGAACCCGATTTCAACACGCCCGACCATATCAAAGCGGCTGCCATCAAGGCAGTGGAAGACAACTGGTCGCGCTATAGCCCTGTTCCTGGCTACCCATCGCTCAAGGAGGCCATCGTCAACAAACTCAAACGTGAGAACGGACTCGACTATAAGCCGTCGCAGATTCTCGTGTCGAACGGTGCCAAGCAGTCGGTGTGCAACACGCTGATGGCTATCGTCAATCCGGGTGACGAAGTGATCATCCCGGCACCATACTGGGTGAGCTACCCGCAGATGGTACTCCTCTCCGAAGGAACACCCGTGTTCGTGGAAGCAAAAATAGAGCAGGACTTCAAGATTACGCCTGAGCAGCTCGAGGCGGCCATCACACCGAAGACCCGAGCCATCATCCTCTGCTCTCCGTCGAACCCTACCGGCTCTGTCTATACAAAAGCAGAGCTGGAAGCACTGAAGGATGTGCTGCTCAAACACGAGAACGTCATCGTTGTGGCTGACGAAATCTACGAGCATATCAACTATATCGGAGAACATGCGTCGATGGCGCAGTTCGACGACATTAAGGACCGTGTGGTCATCATCAACGGGGTCAGCAAGGCCTATGCCATGACCGGATGGCGTATCGGATTCATCGCGGCACCCGAATGGGTGGTGAAAGGCTGCAACAAACTGCAGGGACAGTACACCAGCGGACCATGCTCCGTCAGCCAGAAAGCGGCTGAGGAGGCTTGGAACGGACCGCAGGAGTGCGTGGAGGAGATGCGTCAGGCGTTCGAACGCCGTAAGAACCTCATCGTCCGACTGGCAAAGGATATCCCGGGACTGGAGGTGAACGACCCGCAGGGTGCCTTCTACCTGTTCCCTAAGTGCTCATCTTATTTCGGAAAGAGCTGCGACGGACGAACCATCAACAACTCCACCGACTTTGCCATGTACCTGCTCGAAGTGGGACATGTGGCTACTGTCGGAGGCGATGCCTTCGGATCACCGGAGTGCTTCCGCATGAGCTATGCCACTTCCGACGAGAACATCGTGGAGGCTATGAGGCGCATCAAGGACGTGCTCTCACGTCTCGCATAATTCAACACCTATAACATCATCCAGATGCGCCCTCCGGTGCATCTGGTTTTTTTCAACTTCAAACGTCACCTTGTAGAGACGTCAGCGCGGAATAGGAGCGCTGATTGCGACGACGAAGGCTTCAGTCTTCCAAAGGAGTGTCCTGAAAGAACCCTCATGCCCCGTCTCCCCAACCGGATGGCATAAAGTTCCAAGTTCCAAGTTCAAATCTCCAAGTTCCAAGTTCCAAGTTCAAAGTCCTCATGTTTCTCCGTATTCTCAAAATCATTGGTGTCACCCTTCTGGTGCTGGCCGTTCTGCTTGTCATCGCTGCGTTCGCGCTCAACTCATCCTATGTGCGGAACAAGCTGATGAAATATGCGGTGTCCACACTGTCGGAGAAACTGCAGACGAAGGTCGATATCGACAGCATCAGCGTGGATGTGATGGGACAGAACATCTGTCTGCGCGGATTTGACGTGCAGGACCGCCAGCAGCGGGAACTCCTGCAGATAGAGGAACTGTCGGCAGATATCAGCCTATGGCCGTTGCTCAAAAGCGATATCGAAATCGGTGAGGCACACATACGGGGAGTGAAAGCCCATATTGTGAAGCCCGCTGACTCACTGGCAAACTACCAGTTCCTCATCGATGCTTTTAAGAAGGAAAAACCGAAGGAACTGGCTACCATGAGGGAGGAGCAGACTGAGAAGAAGAAAGTGAAGTTCAATTTGCGTGAGATAACAGCAGAACAAGTGGAGGTGGACTATAACGGACAGGTCGCCAAAGTGGGAAGCATCATCTTCACCCAAGACGGACCTATTACTGCCGAGGCTGAGAATGTATGCTATGAGATGAAGGACAAGAAAAAGCAGAAGGTGACAGTGGAAAAGGTGTCCTATCTGGATGACGGCAAGAAGTCTGCCGAGGCAGAGAATATCTGCTATGAGTGGCAGGGCAAGAAAAAACAGAAGATGACAGCGGAAAAGGCGTCCTATCTGGATGACGGCAAGAAGTCTGCTGAAGCAGAGAACATCCGCTATGAGTGGCAGGGCAAGAAAAACAACCTGCTGACAGTGAGAAAGGTGAAAGCCCGACAGGACAAAAAGACATCGGCTTCAATCAATGGTATCCATTATGTCACTGACAACCGTCTGCCCCGTAAAAATACGGGCAAGCCACATCGTGGCGCCTTCGATGTCGGACATTTCGATATCGCGGCTGATTTCAATATCCGGTTCGACCAGTTCGGGAAAGACACATACAACGGACATCTGTCTGGCCATCTCAACGACAAGGGAAGCGGTCTCGATGTGAAGAAACTCGAAAGCCTGTTCAACGTGAAAACCGACGGCAAGGTTCATCTGCAGAATGCTGTGGTGGAATTGGCACAGACAAAACTGAAAATCCCTGCAGCCGATATCTCTTTGCCAAGCAAGAAAAAGGGAACGCCATTGACTTATAAAGCACCTGAAATCACCGGAACTACAGTGCTGAGGGATATTTCGGCTCCTTTCGCTCCAGTGCTGAAAAACTTCACGCTTCCACTTCAGCTTACCACCTCCATGGAGGGCGACAAAGACGGGATACGGTTCGGAGGCGTCTCGGTGGCGACAGCCGATAAAAAGCTCACCATCGCAGCCGACGGACGAGTCGCCCATCTCAAAGGAAAACACAAGCTGACAGTTCATTTCGACGTGAGCAATATGAAGGCTACGAAAGGCATGCCAAGAAAAATTGTGGAGCTCTTCCCGCTGAAAAAGAAGTTTATGATGAAGCAGCTCGACCTGCTCGGCGATATCGGCTACAAAGGGTCGTTCGACGTCGTCTGGAAACGGCAGACATTCAGGGGGACGCTCCACTCCGTGGGAGGCGACTGCAAGTTCGACTTCTCGCTCGACGGAAAGAACAAATATGTGTCAGGTAATATGAATACCGACCAGTTCGCCCTGGGCAAGGTGCTCGACCTGCCGGATATCGGCAACACGGCTGTCGATGCCGACTTCGAGTTCGATATCTCTAAGGAGCGGACGGCGGAGGTTCGCAAGGTGAAAGGTGGCAAACTGCCGATTGGCAAGGTGAACGGCATCGTGAAAGAAGCCAACTACAAGAAGATACAGGTGCGTAACCTGCTGGTGGATATCAAGACCGACGGAAATACTGCTGAAGGTTCGATTCAGAACAACGGAAAGATGGCTGATATATCCTGCGACTTCTCTTTCTCCGACACAGAGAAACTCTCCGACATGAAAGTTCGTCCACACGTAAAGGTGCACAATCCGCTCGACTGGTTCAAGAAAAAAAAGGAGCCGGAGGAAGTCAAAGAGGAGGCTGTGAGAAAGAAGGAGAAAAAGGAGGCTGTGAAAAAGAAGGAGAAAGAGGAAGTAAAAGAGGAGGTAAAAGAGGATACGGAACAGCCCGAAACAAAGTCAAAAAAGAAGAAAAAGATATTTCCTATCGGCAACAGGAAAAAGTCCTCCACCACCACCTCCTCCCCATCATGGCCATTATGGCTATCGTTATTGACATCTTCAGTAAGCAACACCACAAAAAACGGCGGTTCTTCCGCTGTTTTTTGTTTTTTTTTACTTTTTCTTTTGGAAGTTCATTTAAAAAGTCTATTTTTGCGGAAGATTTGAAAAAATCGCCAAAAAGCGGTAAAACAAGAAAAACGACAATCTTAAAAAGTCTAACTATGGAAGTTGAGCAAATAATGCAGGATTTGCAAAAAAAACATCCAGGCGAACTGGAGTACCTGCAAGCAGTACGTGAAGTACTGATATCAGTAAAGGATGTGTATAACCAGCATCCGGAGTTTGAAAAAGCAAAAATCATCGAGCGCATCGTGGAGCCTGAGCGCATCATCACATTCCGCGTGCCTTGGGTGGACGACAACGGCGAGGTACATGTCAACCTCGGCTACAGGGTACAGTTCAACAGTGCCATCGGACCTTACAAGGGCGGATTGCGATTCCATAAGTCGGTCAACCTCTCCATCCTGAAATTCCTGGGATTCGAGCAGACCTTCAAAAATGCGCTGACAACTCTTCCGATGGGTGGAGGAAAAGGCGGAAGCGACTTCTCTATCCGTGGACGCAGCGACAACGAAATCATGCGGTTCTGTCAGGCGTTCATGACAGAACTCTATAAAAACATAGGTCCTGACGAGGATGTGCCGGCAGGCGACATCGGCGTAGGTGCGCGCGAGATCGGCTACCTCTTCGGCATGTACAAGAAGCTCACCCGCCAGTTCCAGGGGGTGCTCACGGGTAAAGGACTGGAGTGGGGCGGCAGCCGCATCCGGCCGGAGGCGACAGGCTACGGAGCCATCTACTTCGTCAACCACATGCTGGCCACCAAGGGCATCGACATCAAGGGTAAGACCATCGCCATCAGTGGATTCGGCAACGTGGCTTGGGGCGCGGCGAAGAAAGCGACCCAGCTGGGCGCAAAGGTCATCACCATCAGCGGACCTGACGGCTATATCTACGACCCTGCAGGACTCGACGAAGAGAAAATCGCCTATATGCTGGAGCTCCGTGCCAGCGGCGAGGATATCTGCGAGCCGTATGCAAGCGAGTTCCCGGGCTCAACGTTCTATCCGGAGAAAAAACCGTGGGAGTGCAAGGCCGACATCTATCTGCCTTGTGCCACTCAGAACGAGCTCAACGGCGACGACGCGCGTCAGATTCTGGCCAACAACCCGGTTTGCGTGGCGGAGGTGTCCAACATGGGATGCACCGCTGAGGCTGCTGAGCTCTTCGTGGCTAAGGAAGTGCTCTTCGCACCGGGCAAGGCGGTCAATGCAGGCGGCGTGGCTACCAGCGGACTGGAGATGACGCAGAACTCTATGCGCCTCACCTGGAGCGACAAGGAGGTGGACGAGAAACTTCACTACATCATGCACTCCATCCACGAGCAGTGTGTGAAATACGGTAAGCAGCCCGACGGCTATGTCGATTATGTCAAAGGCGCCAACGTGGCGGGCTTCATGAAAGTGGCGAAAGCCATGCTCGCACAAGGCATAGTATAAGGTGACCCTAAGATTAAGTATGGTAGCCCAACCGCTGTAGGGACTTGCTTCATGCATGTCCGAGAAAACATGTTTCAAAGAGGTGATAACCCATCCAGATGCATGACAATCGTCTCATCTCCTCATCCCCTCATATTCTATGTATCATTATAAACTATAGAGAAGTCAAGTTTTATTAATTATTTAAAAAAACAAGAACAATGAAAAAGTTATTAGCAGCAGTTTGCTTAATGATTCTCTCTGCTCCGGCATTCGCTCAGATGCAGAGTGGTGGTTTCCACCTCGACAGAAGAAGTACTTATTATGGTATCCGCCTCGGATTCACCAGTGCGTCTGTTGGAGGCGATTACGACACCGGCTCCCGCACAGGTCTCACCATCGGTGGTGTTGTGGGTCTGAAGTGCTCTCCTTCAATCCCTCTCTTCCTCGAGAGTGGACTCTACTACACAGAGAAGGGTGGTAAGGAGCGCGACCTCAAAATCCGCGAGGACTATCTCGAGATTCCTTTCCTCATGAAGTATGGTTTTAATGTAGGTGGTGATGTGGCTATCCTTCCTTACGTAGGTCCTACATTCGGATTCGGTATCGCAGGTAAGACCAAGCTGGCTGGAATTGAGTACGACACCTTCGACGATGATGCCTTCAAGCGTTTCGACGTGGGTATCAAACTCGGTTGCGGTGTGGAATGGAACATGCTCTACGGTGAGCTCGGCTACCACTGGGGTGTTACCAACATCAGCGACAACGACCTCGATGCTTTCAACCGCTCATTCTACATGAACATCGGTATCAACTTCTAATCCAATCATCCCCCTATACACAAAGACATCCGCGGCACTCACCGCGGATGTCTTTTATATATATACATGTCCGTAAATTATGTTTCAAGGGTTTCAAAGGTTTAAGGAGTTTCAAAGTTTCAAGCTCTATATCGTTGTACCGTAGCCCAACTGCCCCTCTGGTTAACCCTCCCCGCTTTTGAAAGACCGTAGTAGAACTGGGAGCGTGGACACCCTCGTCCGCTCAATAAATGTGTTTACACCGCTTTAAAAAGAGTTTCAAAAGTTTCAAATCAAGTAGAGACGTGGGCATGCCCCGTCTCCTCGCATCCACCGCTGTCCGCATGGCCATTCCCCATTAATAAATCATCTTTACTCCAGCAATTTGAGTTATTTCACTCTACACCTAATAAAGTCTTCGTTTTCGTTTTCGTTAATAAAGTTTTCGTTTAAAAAATTCGTCTTCGTCAGAGGAACCCTATCCTCCTATTTTCCCATTTTCCTATTTTCCCATTTTCCCATTTTCCCAAATAGGATTTCGTTTTCGTTTATTACCCTTTACGCCGTTGTTTTAGTTTCTATTTTGTACCTTTAGTTTTCCATCATAATGACGTTACACATGTTTTCGCAGGTGTGCCGACAACGGTTTGCTTACATTTCAACTGCCAGCAGACACTTTCGACTTCGTGAGGTTTCTTCCTTGAGAGACTTTCTCTTTTGACATGTTGCGATACTCATCTTCCTCGGTGAATATTTCTTCGAACCAAGTCCTATTCGATTTACATGTCATTTGTGACGATGGAATGAAATAGATGACGCTGATTTGACAGAAGAAATCGTGATAGTGCTTCCGAAAGCACTCAAAAATAGCACTTTCGGAAGCTCTATCGGCATATTTTGCAGGAAAAGAGCAAAAAACTCAGTGTAATATTTGCAGTCTCAAAGAAAAAAAGTACCTTTGTATTCGATTTCAGCGTCATCAATGACATAAAAATCGAATAGATGGAGATAAAGAGAGATTTATACCTCAAGAAATTGATTGATCGTCAGCACAACGGAATGATAAAGGTGATAACCGGGATGCGACGAAGTGGCAAGTCATATCTGCTGTTCAACATCTTCCAAGACTATCTGAAGTCCCAGGGAGTGGATGACCAGCACATTATCAAGGCGAACTTGGAGAACCGGCGGAACAAGAAACTCCGCAATCCAGACATTCTGCTTGAGTACATTGATTCTCAGATGACCGATAGTAAGATGTACTACATTCTCCTGGATGAAGTGCAATTGGTGGATGAGTTCGAGGATGTGCTGAATAGTTACCTCAGCATCCCCAATGCCGATGTCTATGTGACGGGCTCAAACGCCAAGTTCCTGTCAAAGGATGTCATCACAGAGTTCCGTGGACGCGGGGATGAAGTGAAGATGTATCCCTTGTCTTTTGCGGAATACATGTCTGCCTACGAAGGCAGTAACCAGTTAGGACTTGATGAATATATGATGTATGGCGGACTTCCTCAGATACTCTCGAGGAGATCGGAAGAGCAGAAAATTTCATATCTGAAGAATCTTTTTGTCGAGACTTATATCAAAGACATTAAGGAGCGTTACAAGATACGTCATGAAGAAGAACTCGAAGAGTTACTGAATATCATATCTTCCTCTATTGGCTGTCTCACCAATCCTGCAAAACTGGTCAACACATTCAAGAGCGTCAAGAATGTGACCATCGCTCCAGAGACCGTGAAGTCCTATCTGGAGTTCTTGTGTGACTCTTTTCTCGTCGAGAAGGCGATGCGATATGACGTGAAGGGAAGGAGGTACATAGATACTCCCTATAAATACTACTTCACCGACACGGGTCTTCGCAATGCCCGTATCAATTTCCGTCAGGACGAGAAGACGCATCTGATGGAGAATGTCATCTTCAACGAACTGCTTATCCGAGGGTTTAATGTGGACGTAGGCGTTGTGCCTGTTGTGACTAAAGGCGAAGACGGCAAGCAACACAGGTCACAATTGGAGATAGACTTCGTATGCAATCTGGGCAGCAAGCGGTATTATATCCAATCGGCTTTCCGGATGGAGAACGAAGAGAAACGCCGACAAGAACAAGCGTCACTATTGAGGGTGAATGATTCGTTCAAGAAAATCATCATCACCGGAGAAGAATGTCTGGTACATCGTAATGAGCATGGCTTCACTACCATGAGTATCTACGACTTTCTGCTTTATCCAAATTCTCTTGAATTATAGTGGTGAATAATGATGATGAATGCTAACCTGATTCGCCCTTTTGACCTATTTCAGTGCCAAATAATGATTAGTAAGATTCGCGTGATTCGTGGAAAAACTCTACACTCTACACTCTATACTTTACACTAAATCGGATCTACGTCAAAATAAATCCTCAGTGTGTTGGCGATAGGCTGTGCCAACACCTGGCGGGTGATGTCGTGAAGGAAGGTGCGGGTGCCGGAGATACTGTCGGTAGGGCGCATCTTGAGAATAATCTTGCGGATGTGTTTCGACTGCACACGGCTCACCACTGGGCAGTCGGGACCCAGCACACGGTTGCCGAGCTGCTTACGAAGCAGTTGGGCCGTTTGCCCGGCCAGGTGATCCACCGTGTGGAAGTCGTGATGTAGCAGATAGATATAGATAAGGCGGGAGAACGGCGGATATCTGAAGAGCTTGCGCTCCTCAATCTGCGTCTGGTACATCTCCAAGAAGTTGTTGTCCACCACTTGCTGAATCAGCGGATTGTCGGCAGAGCGCGTCTGAAGGATCACTCTCCCTTTATGGCCTTTGCGTCCCGACCGGCCGGCCACCTGTGCCAGCATCTGGAATGTGCGCTCATAACTGCGGAAATCGGGTATGTTGAGCATCGTGTCGGCATCAAGAATTCCGACCACACTCACGTTGTCGAAATCCAGACCTTTCGACACCATCTGCGTGCCGATGAGGACATCGCTCTCGTGGCGTGAGAACTCCTCGATGATGCGCTCATAGCTCTGGCTGCTGCGCGTGGTGTCGAGATCCATGCGGCTCAGCCGCGCATCGGGGAAGAACTTGCGCATCTGCTCCTCAATCCGCTCTGTGCCCAGACCCACAGTCGAAAAATCTGCGCTCTTGCAGTTCGGACAGCGCTCAGGCAGCGTGTAGGTGCAGCCGCAATAGTGGCAAGTGAGGGAATGGGTCTTCTTATGATAGGTGAGGCTCACGTCGCAGTGCTCACAACGGGGCACCCATCCGCAGGTCTTACACTCGATGAAACTCGAAAAACCGCGACGGTTCTGAAACAGAATCACCTGCTCGCCCGCTTTCAATGCACCGTCGATAGCGTCGAGCAACGTCTGCGAGAAACTCCCTCTCATCCGCTTCTGAAACTTCAGGCGCTTGATGTCCACCACCTCAATGTCGGGCATCTGCATGTCACTGAACCGTTTGTCCATACGCACATAGCCGTAACGCCCTTCCTCTGTCAGACGGAATGTCTCCACGCACGGGGTGGCGGTCCCGAGCAGCACCTTCGCACCATACTGGCGTGCCAGCACCGTTGCGGCAGAGCGGGCATGGTAGCGGGGAGCCGGATCCTGCTGCTTGAACGAATGCTCATGCTCCTCGTCCACAACCACCAGTCCCAGGTTGCGGAACGGCAAAAACACGCTCGAGCGGACACCCAGAATCACTTTGAACGGGTCCTGACTTAGCTGCTTCTGATATACAGCCACACGGTCAGCATCCACAAACTTGGAGTGATAGACGCCCAGCTGGTTGCCGAACACTGCCCGCAGACGGTTCGTGATCTGAGTGGTCAGCGCAATCTCGGGAAGCAGATAGAGCACCTGCTTCCCCTCGCTGATAGCTTTCTGTATGAGGTGGATATATACTTCGGTCTTGCCGCTGGAAGTCACGCCGTGGAGTAGGGTGATGTCATGCTTCTTCCAGCTTTCCAGTATCTCCCCGTAGGCCAGCTGTTGCTGCTCGTTCAGCTCGTTGGGGCTGTCGGTCTGCATCATGTCGGCAAACTTCTCCACGATATTTTTCCGACGACGTTTCTTCTCTTCTTCGTCTTTCTTCATGCCGGCAGGAAAGGCAGCCTTGAACACATCTCCCATCGGACTCATGTAGTAGTGGCTCACCCAACGCCAGAAACTGAACTGCTCGGGAGTGACGATAGGCTCGCGGTCGAGCACCGTCTCTATCGCCTTCACCAAATCCACATCCGGACGGCGGTCGTGAACAGCCGCCACCACGCCCACGTGTGTCTTGTTCTTACCGAAAGGGACGACCACGCGCATACCCTCCTTCACCTTCTGCTCCATCTCCCGAGGAACAAAATAGGTGAAAGAATCAAACGGAACCGGAAGTATGATATCTGCGTACACTATTCTTTCAACTTTCAACTGTCTCTATACTCTAAACCATAAACTCTAAACTTAAAAGAAATACGTCACCGCCACGTGGTGGGTGCCGTTCTTGTTCTTCACACTCTTCCAGATACCCTCGGCAGTGTGGCGCTCGGCAGTTTCTCCGATGCCTATATTATAGCGGTAGGCAGCCTGCAGATGACCCAAAAGGCGCACACCGCCACCCACATTCCAGCTCAGATACGATGACTTGAGCTTGTATTCATGCTCGTAGATCTTGTCGTCACCTATGTTGAACGAGAACTGCGGACCTGTGGCGGCAAACACGGCCAGTTTGCTCGGGATGCCCAGGAAATATTTCACGTTGACAGGCACATCCACGTACTCTATATCCTCATCCCATCCTTCCACGTTCACCGACTGCTTGTCGTACACAGCGCTGATGTCCATCGACAGGTTGATGATCGGGATGGTGAAGTCGAGCGTCAGTCCGGCATACCAACCTTTGCAGTTCTCTTCCTTCACAATGTCACGGTCGAACTTCATCTGGTTGATGTTCAGTCCGCCCGTCACTCCCAGCTTCAGACCCTGAGCACGTGTTGTGCATACCGACATTGTCAGCATTGCAAACATAAATAAAATGTATGTTTTTTTCATGACAGAAACCTTTTTATATTACATTTGCAAATTTAATAATTTGCTGCTGATATCACAAACTTTTTCTCTCATCAAACGTTAAAAACAAACAAATTAAATTAAAATGCAATAAAAAGGCGGAAATTACGTTTATAATAATCGGTAAGGTGTCATCTCTTGCCGCCGACAGAATGAACCGATTATTAAAAAAACTATATATCATACTGCTTTCATTGTCTGTTGCCACCATGGCTTCGGCACAGAGCGACGTGCAGTTCTCCGACTTCACACGCATCAAGTCGTATTACAACCCTGCAGTGAGTGGAGTTGACGGAATGCTCAACGTGGCAGGAGCCTATTCCATGCAGTTCGTGGGATTCGACGATGCGCCAAAGACGCTTTATCTGGGTGCCGACGTGCCGGTCTATTTCCTCAACCCCCACCACGGAGCAGGACTCTGCCTCTACAGCGACGACTTCGGAATCTTCACACAGCAGAAACTGGCGCTGCAGTATTCCTATAACTTCAATATCGCAAAAAAGACCAAGCTCGCAATAGGAGCACAGTTCGGACTGCTCACCGAACGTATCGACCCGAGCGGCATGAATCTGACCGACAATAACGACCCCGCCTTCCCGTCATCACAGGTGGACGGACAGCATATCGACTTCTCTGCCGGACTCTATGTTTACAACCCTAAGTTCTGGGGAGGTGTCAGCACCATGCATATCGGGGCCCCTACCATCGAAATGAACGAAAAATACATGTTTGAGATACCTCGTATGTATTATTTGATGGGCGGATGCAATATTCGGCTAAAAAATACGTTGTTATCATTACAACCCGCTTTCATGGTGATGACCGACTTCGACAGCTGGCGTGAGGACATACAGTGCAAGGTGACATACGACTTCGAGAAAAAGTCCTTATTCCTGGGAGCGGGATACAGTCCTAACGTTTCCACCACCTTTCTCGTTGGCGGTAATTTCCATGGGGTAAGCCTCTGCTACTCTTATCAGATGTATACGACGGGGATCAATCTGATTAACGGCAGCCATGAGCTCACAATCGGATACCAGACTGAGCTCGACCTCTTTAAAAAGGGACGTAACAAACACAAGAGCGTACGCTTCCTATAGAAATGAATTGAATGAGAATGAAAAATCTAAATAATATACTTCGAATGAAAAAAATTATTTTGTCAGCCTGTCTTCTGACGGCAGCCTTTGCTTTCGTGGCTTGCCTGGGCGGTACATCACGCTCCGGCGGTTCTAACGGAGGTGAGGTGACTGGCGTGAGCGGTAGCTCCATCTCCGAACCGACCCCTTATGGAATGGTGATGGTGAACAAAGGCTCACTCAAGATGGGTTCTGAAAACACCGACTCTCTCTGGGGAAAGGAGTTGCCTACGAGAGAGATTTCCGTCGACGCATTCTGGATGGACGAGCATGAGGTGACAAACTCCATGTACAGACAGTTCGTCTATTGGGTGCGCGACTCCATCCTACGCGAACGTATGGGACAAATCGATGAGACCTATATCATCGACCAGGACAAGAACGGCGACCCGATCACACCGCACCTCAACTGGGGAAAGTCGCTCCCGTGGAAAAACCCCGACGAGGAGCAGCTTGAAGTGCTCAACAGTATCTACACCGTTCACCCGTTCGACGGCACAAAGATGCTAGACTACAGACAGCTCAACTACCGCTATGAGGTGTTTGACTACGTCACTGCCGCTAAGCGTAAATACCGCCTCGACCCGGAGGAGCGTAACCTCAACACCGACGTGACTGTCAACCCGAACGAGGTGGTGTGGATCTCCAAAGACACCGCATATGTGGACGATGAGGGCGTCATCCATCGCGAGACTATCACCCGCCCGCTCTCTTCCATGTGGGATTTCGTCAACACCTATATCGTGAATGTATATCCCGACACCACTTGCTGGATCAATGACTTCCAGAATGCGGAGAACGAGATGTATATGCGCACATATTTCACTCACTCCAACTTTAACGAATATCCGGTGGTGGGCGTCAACTGGGAGCAGGCCAACGCATTCTGCAACTGGCGTACCGACTTCCTCATCCGCGGACTCGGACCGAGTGCCAAGTATATGCAGCGCTACCGCCTCCCTACCGAGGCCGAGTGGGAGTATGCGGCACGAGGAAAAGAAGGCAACGAACTGCCATGGAATCAGGACGGAGTGAAGACCAACAACGGATGCTTCTTCGCCAACTTCAAACCCGACCGCGGCAACTACACCCAGGACGGAAACCTCATCACTTCCAAGGTGGGAATCTATTCTGCAAACTCCAACGGGCTGTTCGACATGGCAGGTAACGTGGCGGAGTGGACCTCCACCGTCTATACTGAGGCCGGTGTGCATTCCATGAGTGATATGAACCCTACGCTCACCTACAACGCAGCGCTTGAAGACCCTTATGCTCTCAAGCGCAAGAGTGTGCGAGGCGGTTCATGGAAAGACCCTGAGAGCTTTATCAAGTCGGCATGGCGTACCTATGAGTACCAGAATGTGGGACGATGCTTCATCGGGTTCCGGTGCGTGCGTTCACAGGTGGGTACAGCTGGCAAGAAAGTGAAGACCGGAAACACCAAGGCTTCTAAGTCGAAAGGCGGCGGAGGCGGAAGCTCCAAATCCTCTGGAGGCGCATCCGTACGACGCACCCGCCGATAAACGAGTGAAGGAGGAATGACAATCGTCCATTTTAACTCCCATTTTAACTCCCATTTTAACTCCCTTTTATTAAATATAATTCAATGGCAAAGATTAAATCATTAAGAAGATTGTCTGCACTGCAGAGATGGATGGACTCCAGAACGGGGCAGATGTTCCTGAATTATGCATATAGCTGGGGTGCCGCTGTCGTGATCCTCGGTGCATTGTTTAAGCTCACCCATATCCAGGGAGCCGACCTCATGCTCTTCATCGGTATGGGAACTGAGGTGGTCGTGTTCTTCCTCTCCGGATTCGAACGCCCATGGACCGACGACGGTAAACCGGAAGTACAGACCGTTGTGACAACCGAGACATATGAGACGACGGAAACCAACCTCGTTGCTGCTCAGGAAAATGAGAATCCGGCAGACGAGCCGCAGCAGGTGGCTGAAGAGGCTGGCAAACTGGCAGCGGCAATCGCAGAGGTGCCGGTGCCTCAGGTGCACGGCATGACCCCGGAGATGGCAGAGGCCACTACCGGTTACGTCGAGGCGCTCAACGAACTGACAGAGACACTCAAGAAGGTGTCGGAACAGTCGGCACGACTCACACGCGACAGCGAGGAGATGGAGACCATGAACCGAACGCTCACCGGCATCAACCGCTTCTACGAGATGCAGTTGCGGTCAGTGGGACAGCAGAGTTCTACCATCGACGACGTCAACAACCAGACCAAACGCCTGGCAGAACAGCTTGAGGAACTCAACTCCGTCTATGCACGGATGGTGGAAGCCCTCAAAATGAATATGAAAGCGTAAAAAAGTTCAAAGTTCAAAGTTCCAAGTTCAAAGTAACTAATGGCTATACATAAAAATAAACTGTCACCTCGTCAGAAGATGATCAACCTGATGTACGTTGTGCTGATGGCCATGCTGGCCCTCAACGTCAGCACCGACGTGCTCAATGGCTTCACCCTCGTCGATAAGATGCTCAACCGGAAGGTGGGCACCGCCACGAAAGGAAATGACCTTTTATTGGCCGACCTCAAGGAGGCGTACGAGAATAATCCCGACGCCACACGCCCGTGGTACGACAAGGCACAGCAGGTGAAAAAGGCTTCCGACGAGATTTACAAATATATAGAGGACCTGAAATGGGAAATCGTGCGTGAGGCCGACGGAAAGAACGGTGACATTCATGATATCCACTCGAAAGAGAACCTCGAGGCAGGTACCTACGTGATGGTGGCGCAGAAGAAAGGACGTGAGCTCTTCGATAAGATCAACACCTACAGAGAGTTTATTCTCAAGATGATCGACGACCCGGAGAAACGTAAGAACATCGCTGCCAACCTCTCCACTGACCTCGAAGGACGGAAGACCACTTCCGCACGCCGATGGGCTATACATAACTTCGAACATATACCTGTGGCAGCCGACGTGGTGCTCCTCTCCAAATTCCAGGACGACGTGCTCTATGCGGAGGGTGAAGCGCTCAACGGATTCCTTGCCAACACCAGCATCAACGAGCTGGATGTCAGGGTGAACGACATCCGGGCTTACGTCATCCCGGACTCCCGCACGCTCAACGTGGGCGAGAAATACAGCGCTCAGGTGATCGTGGCGGCAGTAGATACCACCACCGCTCCGGAAGTATATGTCAACAACACGCTACTCCAGTCGGGAAATGGTAAGTTCGAGACCATCTGTTCCACGCCGGGACAGCACACCTTCTCCGGACATGTGCTCGTGCGAAAGCGCGACGGGTCAATCATACGACGCAACTTCCTCCAGACCTACAACGTGCTGCCGGGTAAGGGCATCGCTCCGAAGAAAGAACCAGAGAAAGGACCCGACGACGAAGGAAAGAAGACCAAGGCTCCAGCTCCGAAAATCGGTTTCGCCACTGTCTCGGCTACACTCATGAACGTGCTCTATGCAGGATTTGAGAACCCGATCAGCATCTCTGTCGGAGGGGCGTCTAGCGTGCAGGCATCGATGACCGGAGGTGCGTTCCACGACCTCGGAAACGGCAAATATACTGCCATACCTACGACCGTGGGACAGGAAGTGACCATCTCCGTCAACGCGTCTGTGGGAGGACATACAGAGCATATCGGCGATTTCCCGTTCAAAGTCAGAAAACTGCCTGATCCGATGCCATATCTCCAGACGGGTGCAGACGACCATTTCAAGGGCGGAAGCATCGCCAAGCAGACTCTGCTTGCACAGGCTGGCATCAAGGCGGCCATCGACGACGGACTGCTGAATATCCCGTTCACCGTTACCGGATTTAAGATGGAGATGTACGACAAGATGGGCAACGTGATCGTGGAGGCATCCAACTCCGCAAACTTCACCGAAGCACAGAAGTCACAAATCCGCGATCTCCAACGAGGCAAACGCTTCTATATTACTGAAGTGCATGCCATCGGACCTGATAAGATTCCAAGAACTCTTCCCACTACCATGCGTGTGATCGTAAAATAACACAAACTTAAAGTTCAAAGTTAACAGTAACTCTAAAGTTCCAAGTTCCAAGTTCAAAGTATAAGATATGAAAAAATTCATTGTTCTGACATTATCGCTGGTTGTTGCACTGAACTTGTCAGCACAGCCGGCAAAGTCAAGAGTGGCTGAAAACAACGCCAGAAACAACACCCAGGCACAGGCAAAGAAAGTGGACAGGGCAAGCATCATGTACCCTACCGCTGTGGCCGTACCCGAAGAGGTGTCGTGGAGAAGGGACGTCTATAGGGAGTTGAGCCTCAAACTCGATGAGAATGCGCCGCTCTACTATCCTGACGTTCCGAAAGATGGTAAGCAAAACCTGTTTTTCACCCTCTTCCGACTCTTGAATGTGGGAAGAATTCCTGCCTATAACTATAAAGCCGACGGTACGGAGCATTTCGACCGGGCCAACCGCATGCATTTCAAGGACATGCTCGACCGGTATGAGATATATTATGAGGTGGACTCCGCTAAGAGGGCTATCAACGTGCGCGACGCCGACATCCCGGGTTCTGAGGTGCTCAGCTATTTCGTAAAGGAGAGTTCCTACTACGACCAGAACACCGCCACCTTCCATTCGCGTGTCGTGGCACTCTGCCCGGTACTCCATCGTGAGCGCGATGAATTCTCCTATGAGTCGATGTACGACGAGGAGGATGAGGAATTCGAGGAGGAGTCGAATATCCAGAAATATCCGATGTTCTGGGTGAAATTCGAGGATATCGAGCCTTATGTCAGCAAACAGATGCTCATGATTTCGGATATCAATAACGAGTCGAAGATGTCGGTGGCCGATTTCTTTGCCACCAACAAATATAAAGGCAAAATCTACATGACTACCAATATGCAGAACAGGGCCATCATGGACTACTGCAAGACCGACAGCGATGTCGTGGCTGAACAGAACCGCCTGGAGAAGCAGGTGAAAGACTTCGAGAAACATATCTGGACACCGCCGGTGGACTCAACGGCTATCGCACGACGCGACTCCATCGCTGCGGCTGAGGCTGCTGCCAAGACGAAGAAAAAACGCTCCGTCAAGAGCACGGACGATACTGTCACACCGGAAAAGTCTTCTTCCCGCAGTTCTGCGCGACGCAACTCTAAAGACGACGATGCTGAGGCTGAGGAAAAGGCCACACCGAGAGTGACCGCTCGACGTCAGCGCCATTAAAACCGACCCGGCTGTTCTCAGAACAAATGAATTAATACATATCACTTCTTCACGGCACTTATCCGCACCCGCAGATAAGTGCCGTGATGCGTTTACGCAGTGGAAGGCAGACCGATTGCTTGTGACTGAAAAATCTGCACAAACATGTAGGAGTGTGCAGAAAAAATTCACATTTCTGCTCGATTTGTGCATTATTCACTCCTTTCTTTTTGCCAACTCAAATAAAATGAGTAACTTTGCAGTCGTTTTTAGGGGAGGATTTTTAGTGATGAGATAAATTTTTTATTAAAAACAAAGTATAAATTTATGGGTTTAAAAATCATTGTACTCGCGAAGCAGGTACCTGACACAAGAAATGTCGGTCCTGATGCGATGACTCCCGAGGGAACCGTGAACCGTGCGGCACTGCCGGCTGTGTTCAATCCCGAGGACTTGAATGCCTTGGAACAGGCATTGAGATTAAAGGATGCAAATCCAGGGTCAACTATCACCATGCTCACCATGGGTCTGCCGAAGGCTACAGAGGTGCTGCGTGAAGGTCTATTCCGTGGTGCCGACAACGGCGTGCTCCTTACTGACCGTGCCCTTGGTGGTGCCGACACGCTCGCCACCAGCTACTCCCTTGCTCAGGCTATTAAGAAAATTGGTGATTTCGATATTATCATCGGCGGACGTCAGGCTATCGACGGAGATACTGCTCAGGTGGGTCCACAGGTGGCCGAGAAGCTCGGTCTCACTCAGATCACTTATACCGAGGAAATTCTCGAGTGCACGAAAGAGAAGATCGTGGCACGCCGCCATATCGACGGTGGTGTAGAGACTGTGGAAGGTCCGATGCCGATCGTCATCACCGTCAACGGATCTGCAGCACCTTGCCGCAGCCGTAATATCAAGCTCGTGATGAAATATAAGAACGCTAAGACACAGCAGGAAATCGACGCTCTGCCTGAAGAGGAGAAAGTATTCTATACTGAGCGTCCTTACCTCACCATCACATCATGGGGCGCTGCCGATATCGACGCCGATCCTAATCAGATCGGTAAGGCGGGATCACCTACCAACGTGAAGGCTGTGAAGAACATCGTCTTCAAGGCTAAGGAGAACAAGAGCCTCACTTCCAGCGATGCTGACATCGAAGGACTGATTGTAGAACTGATTGAAAACAACACCATCGGATAAAAAACAGAAAGCAATGAACAACGTATTCGTATATTGTGAGCTTGAAGGCAACAAGGTTGCCGAGGTAAGCCAGGAGTTGCTCACCAAAGGCCGTAAGCTCGCCAACACGCTCGGCGTGCAGCTGGAGGCTGTCTGCGTGGGTGCCGGATTGGAAGGAGTTGAGAAGCAGATTATTCCTTTTGGTGTTGACAAAGTACATGTGTTCGACGCACCGGGGCTTTTCCCGTACACGTCGCTGCCACACACTTCTGCTGTGGTCAACCTCTTCAAGGAGGAGAAACCGCAGATCTGCCTCATGGGTGCAACCGTCATCGGACGCGACCTCGGTCCGCGCGTGTCGTCAGCACTCCATTCAGGTCTGACAGCAGACTGTACACAACTTGAAATCGGCGATTTCGACATGAACGTGAAGAACGCTGATGGCGAGATGGAGAAAAAACACTACACCGACCAGCTCTATCAGATCCGTCCGGCTTTCGGAGGTTCTATCATCGCCACCATCGTCAACCCTGAGCATCGTCCTCAGATGGCTACCGTACGAGAGGGTGTGATGAAAATGGAGATTCTCGACGAGAACTACAAAGGCGAGGTGATTCGTCACGACGTCGATAAGTATGTGCCGGTCACCGACTATGTGGTGAAGGTGCTCGACCGTCATGTGGAAGCAGCAAAGAACAACCTCAAGGGCGCTAACATCATCGTGGCAGGTGGCTACGGAGTGGGATCGTCTGAGGGATTCGACCTCCTCTTTGAGTTTGCAAAGGAAATCCATGCTGAGGTGGGCGCCAGCCGTGCCGCTGTCGACGCAGGTTGGATTGACCACGACCGCCAGATCGGCCAGACCGGTGTGACTGTACGTCCTAAGGTGTATATCGCTTGCGGTATCTCAGGCGCTATTCAGCATATCGCCGGAATGAAGGAGGCGGGTATCATTATCTCCATCAACTCCGACCCTAACGCTCCAATCAATCAGATTGCTGACTATATCATCACGGGAACAATCGAAGAGGTTCTCCCTAAGTTTATCAAGTATTACAAGAAAAACAGCAAATAATCATGGCTAATATTTATACAGATAATCCCGAGATTAAGTTCCATATGCAGCATGAGCTGATGAAGCGCATCGTTGAACTGAAGGAACGTGGTTTCGAAGATAAGGACAAATATGAATATGCTCCTCAGAACTTTGAGGATGCGATGGATAACTACGACCGCACCCTCGACATCGTGGGTGAGGTGACCTCTGAAGTGATTGCTCCTAATGCCGAGGCTGTGGATGCTGAGGGACCTCATTGTGAGAACGGACGTGTTCGCTATGCGTCGAAGACTTACGAGAACCTCGATGCTACTATCAAGGCTGGCATGAACGGTATGACCATGCCGCGACGCTATGAGGGACTCAACCTCCCGATCACCGTCTATACCGCTGCCAACGAGATCGTGAGCGCAGGTGATGCCGGTTTTGAGAACATCTGGTCGCTTCAGGACTGTATAGAGACACTCTATGAGTTCGGTGATGAGGATCAGCGTCAGCGTTTTGTGCCTCGCGTATGCCACGGTGAGACCATGTCGATGGACCTCACCGAGCCTGACGCCGGTTCCGACCTTCAGTCTGTCATGCTCAAAGCTACTTACTCCGAGGAAGAGGGATGCTGGCTGCTCAACGGTGTGAAACGTTTCATCACCAACGGCGACTCCGACATCCACCTTGTGCTTGCGCGCTCCGAAGAGGGCACACGCGACGGACGTGGTCTTTCCATGTTCATCTACGACAAGAACCAGGGCGGCGTCAACGTGCGTCGTATCGAAAACAAGCTGGGTATCCATGGAAGCCCTACTTGTGAGCTTGTTTACAAGAATGCAAAGGCTGAGCTTTGTGGCGACCGTAAGCTGGGTTTGATTAAATATGTGATGGCTCTGATGAACGGCGCTCGTCTGGGTATAGCGGCTCAGTCGGTAGGTATCGAACAGAGCGCCTATGACGAAGGTCTGGCGTATGCACGCGACCGTAAGCAGTTCGGTAAGGAAATCATTCACTTCCCGGCTGTCTATGACATGCTTGCCACTATGAAGGCAAAGCTCGATGCCGGACGTTCACTCCTTTATATGACTGCGCGCTATGTGGATATCTACAAAGCGCTCGAGGATATCGCACGCGAGCGTAAGCTTACTCCGGAAGAGCGTCAGGAGTGCAAGAAGTATTCTCGTCTGGCTGATGCATTCACACCACTTGCCAAAGGTATGAACTCTGAGTTCGCCAACCAGAACGCCTACGACTCTATCCAGATTCACGGAGGTTCCGGTTTTATGCTCGAGTACAAGTGCCAGCAGCTCTATCGCGATGCGCGTATCACCAGCATCTATGAGGGTACCACACAACTCCAGACTGTGGCTGCATTGCGTTATATCACTAACGGCACCTATCTCGGCATCATCCGCGACTACGAGGCACTCGGAGCAACCCCTGAGTATGAGGAATATATGAACCGCATCAAGGAGATGGCAAGCAAACTCGAGGCTGCCACAAACGCAGTGAAGGAAGTGGGCGACCAGGAGTTCACAGACTTCTGCTCTCGCAAACTCTATGAGATTACAGCTTACACCATCATGAGCCATCTCATTCTTCAGGACACTCAGAAGGCGCCGGAGCTCTTCGCGCGTTCTCTCAACGTGTTCATCAACCACGCTGAGAGCGAAGTGGAGAAACACTTCAACTACATCCGCAAGATGACTCCTGAGCAGCTCGATAACTACCGCGCTGAATAATCACTCTTTATATTTTTGCGGGCAGACCCTTTGGGCCTGCCCGTGTTTTTTTAAGAATGCAAAGAATGCAAAGAATGCAGGGAATGCAAAGACGTTTGTTTGACTATTGTCTCATCTTCTTATTTTCCTATTTTCCTATTGTCTCATCTTCTTATTTTCCTATTTTCCTATTTTCTTTTCAGAACAAACTTCCAATTTAACTACAGAAACAACCTAATTAATGATGAAACGTCTGACATTATTCGTTCTTGCCTGCTGCTGCAGTGTGCTGCTGATGGCGCAGGTCAAGCCGTCAGTCACCGTCTTCGGCGACTCGTATTCCACCTTTGAGGGTTATCTTACGCCCGACACCATGGAAATATGGTATTTCAAGGATATCAAGGACCCGCGTCTCACCGATGTGAAAAACGTGCGTGAGACATGGTGGTATCAGGTGATTAAACAAATGAACTGGAAACTTGAAATGAACAACTCATGGTCGGGATCCACCATCTGCAACACCGGTTACAGGAGCGAGGATGCCACCTACAGGTCGTTCGTCACCCGTCTCACCAATCTGGGAAATCCCGATGTGATTCTGATTTTCGGTAGCACCAACGACGCATGGGCCAATTCTCCGATTGGTGAGTTCAAATATAAGGACTTCACGAAAGCCGACCTCTTCACTTTCCGTCCGGCATTCGCCTATATGCTCGATCAGATTCAGGAGCGCTATCCTACGGCTGACGTTTACGTCATTTCCAATTGCGACCTCAAAGCGGTCATACCTGCATCTATGCAGATTATATGCGACCACTATGGAGTACCGATGATTCAGCTTCACGACATTCATAAGATGAGCGGCCATCCGTCAGTCAAGGGAATGCGGCAAATTGCAGAGCAGGTGCTGCGGCATCTGAAATAGCAATATTTTAATTCTTACATTTTTTTTGCCCTGTTTTTTCCCTTTATAACAGAATTTGTTATCTTTGCAATTGAAAACAACCATTAAAATTTAAAACTATGATTGAACGAATTGTTGAGATTGAACGCCGTCCACAGAAATGCCCTGTTTGCTTTGGCGACATTTGTGATATCCTTTACCGCAGACCAGGATCTGTCAACGAGGATGAGTATTTTTTCAAAACTGGCCATAAGGTGCTCTACAGTCCGCCACATAAAATCGATGGCACACCGTGGCCCGAATTCCAGTGTGAATTCTGCGGACTCAAGTTCAGAAAAGGAAAGAAAAACCTCTAAACTATAAACTGTCAACTGTCAACTAACAACTGTCAACTAACAACTGTCAACTAACAACTGTCAACTAACATGCCACAACAGACCAAACTTCTTCTAATCTATTTTATGCTGATGCTTATGGCGGCAGTGAGCGCCAATGCTGATAACGGCTATGAAGTGGCAGAAGAAGGCGCATGGTGCTGGTTTGCCGACCCACGTGCCACTCATTATGAAAATGCAGACGGTTTCATTAATGCCACATACATCGGCTATATCGATGTCCATGGAAACGTCATTGCTACCCAATACGACTGGATTACCGGCGCCAAGACGGATGTGCTCATACGAAGTTATTTCCAGCCCGACGACCATAACAACCCCACCTTTATCGTACTACCCGACGAGCGTGTGATGATTTTCTATACCCGTCACACCGATGAGCCGCGGATATGGTATCGGATATCACGAAAACCGGGTGACATCACCGACCTGGGTGAGGAGAAATACCTGGCTACAGCCAACAACACTACCTATCCGTCGCCTTTCATTCTCAGCGACGATCCTGAGCATATTTATCTCTGCTGGCGTGGCATCAACTGGCATCCCACCATCGCACGTCTGACGATGCCGGATGCCGACGACAACTGCCGTTTCGATTTCGGACCTAAGCAGATTGTGCAGTCCACCGGGGCACGGCCTTATTGTAAATACCAGAGCAACGGAAAAGATAAGATTTATCTGAGCTATACCACAGGACACCCGGATAATGAGTATCCTAACTGGTTATATTTCAACGTGGTGGATATCAACAAAGGCAACGGCCCTGTCCTCAGGGATATCCAAGGCAAACAGCTGAGCATCATCGCCAATGGTACTTTTGCCGTCAACAAGACTGACAGCTACTACAACTCCTATCCGCTCACCGTGGTCGATAAAACAACCAACATCCGTAACTGGGTGTGGCAAATCACAATCGATGCAGAAGAAAACCCGGTTATAGCCTACACGCATATCGACAACAACAAAACGGCACATGCCTATTGGACATCACGTTGGACTGGATCGGCATGGAAAAACACCAAGTTGGCAGACGGAGGTCATGCCTTCCATCAGAACTGGAATTCCACAGAGAAATGCTATTCCGCTGGTATGGCTGTGGACCCTGACAACCCTAACGATTTCTATATGGGAATCCCAACCACCAACGGGACTTATAACACCAATGGTGTGTTCGAAATATGGAAATATAGCATCGATACCGATGGTAATATCACTTCTAAAACCCAGTTGACTACCAACTCTGCGAAGAATAACATGCGTCCGTTCATCATACCGGGATCGAAAAACAGTCCGATGCGACTCATATGGATGAATGGTGACTATTACTACTGGATGGTGCGAACGGGCTATCCGCTCGGCTACCCAACAGGTGTACGGGCAGACTACCAATGGCCGGAACAGCCACAGCCACTGCCGGATACTGATATCGACTGCATCTGTCTGTCTAAAGGACTTACCTATGCCATGGGCATCGCCATGGATGCTGACAACTACAAAGGTGACCTCATCAAAGACACCGACTTCTCATATTCCATCCGCGAGTCCGACCAGCGGCCGGTCATCACCATCAACGGCACTGAGTATGTCAGCCAGAACCGGCTGCTCACCAGCGACGACTGGGCGCTCTATTCCAACGGTACCAACGGCGACAACCATCCTACGAAACTTTCCACATGGGTGCTCGCACTCACCTACGACGGAGAAAAACTCATCTCCTATCGTAACGGAATGGTTGACCAGGTGATTGAGGCAAAAAATCTCAATGTGAACATCGTCAACCAGGGAAAAACAGAATATGGCGACCAGTTCTACCAGACGGTACTGATTGAAGGAAACTACGGCAAAGTGGCTACACCTTTGGAGGTGCAGGAACTGACCGCACAGATGCAGGAGCAGATCAATAAGGATATCCAACGGGCAGCCATACAGGCCATTACTATCCCTTCCGAAATCCACACAGACCTTGTCCTGCCTCAGACTTCTATGGGACAGGATATCAGCTGGACATCGTCGAATGACTTAGTCTTGGACGAAAACGGAACAGTTGTGTTGCCCACGGTTGAGACATCGGTGGAGCTGACAGCAAAAATCGGTGAGCAGACTCGTGCATTCAACGTCACCGTGAAACCCCGTAATCTCCCGGTCAGCCTGCTGGCAAGCTACGACTTTGAAGCGCAGAATGTGGAAGGTAAAAACGTGAAGGATCTCAGCGGAAAAGGTAACGACCTCACACTCATAGGCTCTGCGAAAGCCAACGGGGTGCTCGACCTCACTGCCAACACTGCCGCAGGATTCACATCCAACGGCTATGGACTGATGCCGGCAGGCGTGATGGACGGACTGCGCAGCTACACCATTCTTCTTACCACCAACGCATCCAGCCTCACCAAGGCGCCACGTCTCTACGACCTGGGACGCAACTCGGGTAACAGTCTTTTCCTGCGAGCCAGCCAACTCAGTGCGGGAATCAAGCTCAACGGTGGCGCCACCACGATGGTGAACGGAACCTCACAGCTCTCTACAGGACAGGAATACAAGCTGGCTGTCAGCTTCGACGCACGCACCAAAACCACCACGATCTATGTGGATGGACAACAGTCGGTGAGCGGCGCAGCAAACCAGAACGAGGCTTATATGATCGCACAAGGTGGCTCATGCTCACGCAACTATATCGGGCGCACCCAATGGTGGGACGGCAGTTATGCTGCAGATAACGTGGACTTTAAAGGCACTATCGACAATTTCCAGATGTATGACATCTGCCTCACGCAAAAGGAAATCTGCGAACTGCAGGGCATACCCTACGACGAGCCGGTGATGCCGGCGGAACTGCAAAACCCGTCTTTTGAAGAGTCGTACACCATCTATACACAACCGAAATCCGACCGTGCCATCTATCGGCCGGAAGGATGGCAGGTGGAATATGTTGGGGGCGATGAGAACGACCTTACCGTACTCGACAACAAGAGCCTCTATTATAGTCTTTTTTCCTCGCCTGTGACTGAACGAGCCAACGACAAGCAGAAAGCCTTTGTGGCACGGATGCGATGGAGCCCGTCGGGAACTGCTATCGGGGTATATCAATCCCTTCAGCTTCCGCCGGGTGATTACACCCTCGCTGCTGATATCTACAACGACGGACCTGGCAGCACGTATATTTATGTGAATGAGCAGCAGGCTGCCTCCACAGCATCGTCATGGCAGACCAAGGCTATAGACTTCGCATTAACAGACGAGGCTGTGGTACGCATTGGCTTCCGTGCGGTAAAAGGTTCAGATGGTCAGGTCTCTGCTGCCGACAACTTTGTCCTGACAAAGAAAGAGGCGTATAAGAAAGGTGATGTCAACACCGACGGTAAGGTGGATATCAACGACGTTGTGGCGGTAATCAACCACATGGCTGGCACTGCGTCATATAAATATGCCAATGTCAATGAGGATGCCATGGGCACTGTCGACATCAACGACGTCGTGGCCATCATCAATATCATGGCTGGCTTATAAAAGGTTATGTACCCAACCGCTGTAGGGACTTGCTTTATGCATGTCCGAAATCCTTTTAATGTTCATGATTTCAATACCCCCCCCCTTCAGGATTCCATAAATCACGTATAATAAACAACGTATGAAAAAATTAACTTTACTTTTGGCTGTCCTCTTTGGCAGCTTAACCATGTCAGCCCAGACAGACGTGACCAAATATTTCCTCACGAACTATGGGTTCGACGACAATTTTGATTATTCTGCCAGAAGCTCAGCGTCTGTGTCGCAGGAAATCAAGGAGATTCCAGGGTGGACACAAGGGTTCACGATTAACTACACCATCACAGGTGTGTATGAGTTCGGTTTCCGAGGCTCTTTCAATGGGGGAACAGTCCCTTCTGAGGGTTACGACGGAGAGAGTGGGGGAGGACTGGCGCTTTCCACAGGTTGGGCACAGGATTTTCCATATTCACAAAACGTCACACTGCCTGCCGGTTCCTACACCATCAACGTGCCTACCTACAACGGACACACAGCTACGGCAGGTAAGTCACTCCTGGCATGGATTCCTAATTCGGGCACAGCCGTAAGGTCTTCGCTCAGCAGCTACCCGTCAAAACAATGGGTTCTCGACAAGATTTCCTTTACACTAACGAAGACAACAAGCGGAAAAATTCAAATTGGCTATAATGCATCGGTCAACTCTGCTTCTTCCAGCTGTGCCAATATCGTGATAGACTACGTACAGATCATGGCAACCGACATGGCTGTGGATAAGACCACGCTGAAGTCAACCATTGATTCGGCAAACAGCTATTATGGTGATGGAAGCGGCAATGAGGCGGCTGCACTCAAAACGGCTATTGATACCGCTCAGGCTGTCTATGACGACGAGAACGTCGACATGATTTCTGTGCTTGAGGCTACCACAGCTCTGGAGGAGGCCATCGCTTCCTACCGACACGATAACGTAAGTGAGGAAAATCCCCTCGATTGCACGTCCTACATCACCAACCCGAGCTTTGAGAACGGTACGACGGCATGGACCAATGTAGGCATGCAACAACAGACAAACTCCTCGTTCAGACGTAAGGCTGGTGGTACTTACCTGGAGAAATGGGTAGGTAGCGGGAGTGTGGGCGATGCCAGTGTGCGCCAGACTATCACCATCCCGAACGGTAAGTACAAACTCACCGTGGCTGCACAAAACTACTCAGAGTCATCTACATCAAGAAAGAATACCGGTGCCTATATCTTCGCAGGTGACCAGCAGGAACCGGTATATACGCCAGATGACTATACCGTATCATTCACCAGCATCGCCGGACAGATTGATATCGGTTTTATTGCTGAGGGTGCAACAGGCAACTGGATTGCAGTCGACAATTTCAGACTTTATCTCGTGGGATATGTTGACGACACAGAGATGATTGCTGAGTTGTCACGCTTGGTGGATTCTGCCAAAGAACTGCAGGATGACCTCATGTCGAAAGCGGCTGCCGAAGAACTGCAGAGCCAGATTGATGAGGCTAATCTGATTATCGATGGTACCAACGAATATACGGCGAAGACTACCTTGGCTCTCCAGGCTGCCATCGCAGCAGCACAGAGTTCCATTGCCGACTATCAGGCATTGCAGAAGCTGATAGCAACGGCAACCGGTCTCCAGCCACAGATGATGACCAGCACAGCTTCAGAGGCACTTGCAACACAGACGGCGGCTGCCAATGCCATTATCGACGGTACTAACGAATATGATGCGAAGGTGGCGACAGCACTGCAGAATGCTATCACCGCTGCGCAGACTTCTGTGGCAAACTACAAGGCACTCCAGACTGCCATCGATAACGCAGACAAGGCTTACGACGAATCAAAGGAGGGAGCTGAGGAATTCCTCGCCGAAATCAACAAAGCGAAGGAAATGGTCACCAACGCTGAAGTGACAGATACTGATGTGGTTAATGAGACAGAGACCCTTGTCACTGCACAACTCCTTTTCCAAGTGGCAAACGGTAGTGGTAACGCACCGACGGTGACGACCAAAACAGACTTCGTGGCGCCGGCAGCACATGGAGCACTTATCCGTGCTACCATCACAGGGTCGGGCATTCGTGAACGTGGTATCTGCTGGAGCACGGGGAAAGAACCGACCATCGCCGATCACAGAGAAACTACATCCTACTCGCTCAATGGCACCATCTTCCATGTGAAAGGCATGCAGCCGGCATCTGTCTATTATGCACGAGCCTATGCCATCTCCAACAATTATGCGGTGGGATATGGCGACGTGGTCAAAGTGGTGACGTTGCCTGTGGGTACCTGTAGGGGAACTTGGGATAACGGAGCACCTACAGATGAAGCGAATAACCGCTGTCGAACAGCCATACAAGAGACCATCGAATATCTGAACGAGTGGACAGCAATCAAGGGCTTTACTCTCAGCGGACATTATGGATCAGGCACTCCTACTGCCGACTGTTCTTACGGTGGATGGATGCGTATCGGACCGAATGCGGCTTATCAGGCTATCGGCACCGTCATCCATGAGACCGGACACGGAGTGGGTGTGGGTACCACATCACGGTGGAGCAACAATTCCGACACACGTGAGAACACCACCTACGGCAAATGGCTTGGAAGCTGGGCGAATGAGACCCTTCATTTCCTGGAGAACAACTACTCTGAGGCAATGTTCATGACAGGCGACGGAACTCACGGTTGGGGACAGAATGCCACCTATGACTGGTTTGTCAACGGTGCGGACAAAGACCGGCATCTGGCATACCAGTATATCGGTGGATGCGCTCTCCTCTATGCGCTCTATATCGACGGACTTTGCCCTACCAGCAGCTATCCGAACGGCGTGGCTGGCTATACCTTCAACTTCGACGACGAACAGGAATATGTCATCATGTGTGAGGATGCAGACCGCGGACTGGGCACCGGATTTGTATATCAGCGGGGAGCTGCCGCTTTGGGATGGAAACCGGTGGAGACACAGGAGGCACTCACTGACTCTGTGAAGTGGAAACTGGAATATACGCCGTCCACGGGTTACTATCAGCTTGTAAATGCGGCAACTGGCAGATACATCACCCATGCTACTTCCGGTTCTTCTGTCACACTGAAGAATACCACCAAACCGGCGAACACTGAGAACTTCCAGTTTATGCCTGGACGTAACAAAATAAAAGTGACCATCAACGGCACAACGATGACCCTCCCAAGCTATTGGTTCACTTGGTACGACTCTTCGTCCAAGTCCATGCAGTTGGGTGCACTCAGCCAGACAAACGGCTACGGAACAGTATCCAGCACCGCATTCAACTACAGCGATAAGAACGGCACCAAGCAACGTTATATCATTATACCGGCGGAGACCGTGAGGAACCTCCTGCCGGAGGGACATCTGAAAGGTGATGTGAATGAGGATGGCAAGGTGGATATCAACGATGTCGTGGCGGTCATCAATGTGATGGCAGGAACAGCCGACTGGCGTTATGCCAACGTCAACGAAGATGCGGACGGAAATATCGACATCAACGACGTGGTGTCTGTCATTAACATCATGGCTGGAAACGAATAGGTATGACAGATAATTTGAAAGAAATGCTGCCTCTGGTGGATGAGGCAGGAAATATCACTGGAGCTGCCACACGTGGGGAATGCCACGGTGGCAGCCGCCTTCTTCACCCGGTCGTACATCTGCATGTATTCAATTCACAGGGTGATATATTCCTGCAGAAACGGCCTGAGTGGAAAGACATTCAGCCGGGAAAATGGGATACGGCTGTGGGAGGACATGTCGATCTGGGAGAAAACATGGACCAGGCGCTCATACGTAAGGTGAAAGAGGAACTGAACCTCGAGGTACGTGGCTTTGCCGACTCGCTCGAAGAGGCGCGCGACGGACAGGCATACCGCCTTATGAGCTACCTCTACGACTCGGTGCGTGAGCGGGAGCTGGTGTTTGTGAATATCATGATCTACGACGGTGATATCACCCCTTCTGAGGAGACCGACGGAGGACGCTTCTGGACACGTCAGGAAATCCATGACGCCATCGGACAGAATATCCTCACACCCAACCTCGAGATGGAATACCAGCGCATCCTGCCTATGCTACAATAAAACACAAAAAAAACGCCGCAGAATTTGCGGCGTTTTTTTGTTGTAAGTCTGCTCTCGCTATTGAAAGGGCGGGGGAGAGGCTTATTGACTAGGCATCTTTCCGTCAAGAGCATCTACCAGCATAGTCAGCAGTTCGTCGGTAGGGCGGGAGAGCATCATATTGCCCACTTTGTTCTGAGCCTGACGTTTGCCTGATTTGATTTCAGCGATACGGTCGAGCAGGATTCCTTTCATCTCCTCCTTGTAGTTCTTGCCCACCCATGGGTCAGCAAACGGCTTCACCCAGTTGGCGAGCTGCATATCGCTGGCGTCGAGCGTAGGGTCGGCCAGATATTGCTTGATATATTTCAGGTAAGCATCGAAGTCTTTCTGCTTCTCCGACAACGTAATCAATGTGGAGAGGGCGTAGTGATTGGCGTTTGGCAATTTAAGCTCGCCCAGCAAGGTCTTGAACTTGTCGAACCCGGCCTGGTCGAGCACCGGACCGCTCTCACCTTCCGTAATCAGCTTACGCTGGTAGTTGCTCAGTACGTTTGAAATCTTTGACCTTACCTGTGCCTCACCCACCTGGGCAATCAACTTCTCTGGGTTCTTCGCTGTCTCAATGAAAGCAACAGAGAACGGGTTGTTGATATTGCGGAGGAATACGCTGCGCAAATCTGCATCTTCTGCAAAAGTGGTCTCCTTCCCTTTCAGCAGGGCTTCTGCCACGTCGTTGGCGTCGTCAGCTTTATAGGAGGCGTTGAGTGTGGAGAGATACTCGCGCAGGAACTCCGGTGTGCGCTCACCGCTTTCCCAGCGCTGCTCAAACGACTGAGAGGCGTTGTCCTTGCTCGTCTCCTCCACCTTCTGAATGAAGCTGAAAGCATCGTGACTGCCGAGGAAACGGCCTATTTCCTTTGCGTCGGCATTGAAAATAACGAACGTAGGGTAGGCGCTGATTTGAAGCTTCTTTGCCAAAGGAGCGCCATATTCTCCTTCCATGTCAATCTGCAGGTTGACATACTTGTCATTCATATACTTGCCAACGGTTTCCTGGGGAAAAACCTCACGAGCCATTTTCTTGCACGGACCGCACCACGTGGTGAAACAGTCGAGGAATATCAGCTTGTTCTCTGCCTTCGCTTTTACGGAGGCCTGTTCGAGGGTAGTGCCTTCCGGCTCGAATGCCATACCCTGTGCCATCATGACCACAGCGGCCATGAACGATAAAATCATTGTTGTGAATCTTTTCATATCTTTAAACTTTAATTTAATCTTTAAACTGTTAACTCAATTACTGCATCGAGAATTTCCATGCCATATCTTTCACCTTGCCTGGTATTGCATAGTCGTAACAGTTTGTGGTGTTGAGAATACCGCTGGCAGGGTTGATCAGATACTCATACACATGACCTTGCTGTGTCTGCTCGTTCCATGTGGCAATATGTACCAGGTTATCGGCCTGAGGCACCAGACGATAACCATATACCGTGCCATGATAGTATTTCATGATGCGTACGCAGGTCACCTCCTCGTCAGACGACGGAGCTGTCCAGGCCTCTGTGGCTGGCTGCTGACTGTCGTAAGCGAAGTTATACACCTTGTTGCCGGCTGCATAGTAGATAAAACTGCCCACGTGGCTCGACGCCATGGTGGTGAGTTTGTCGATGTCCGGGCAGAGACTGTTCATCGGGAAGAGTCCTACGCCGATATTCGGGTCGGTCGGGTTTGAACTGCTGAAGTTGGTCAGGGCGAGGAAACGCTCGCTACCCTTCTCCATAATAATATAATCGTACGGACGCAGACCGACTGCCTGGCTCGTGCCACGACCCCAGTCGGCCATCACGAAGTCCATCCCTGTGTTGTTCACGTCGAAGGAGGCAAGGCTCAGGTCTTGTTCACCGAATTCCTCAAGCTGGGCGGAGTTGTAGCCTGCGTAACGGAACTTATGGTAGGTCTGGTCATACACCACGATTCCATAGTTCAAGGTCTGTGGTACCTCAGCGTTCCAAGGGGCGAGCTGACCGATGCCCTGGTCGAATTTCGGAATACCGAACTTGGTGTTACGTCCTTCAGTTGCGCTGAACGAGTAGGTGTTGGTGTACACGTGGTTGTCGTTGATCAGCACCTCGGAGCTCTGGCCCGACATCACACCGCTTCCGTGCTCGCCATACCATGTGGGAGCCATCTTGGCTGGAGGCTCATGGAAGAAGTCATTGAAATCCAACGCTTTTTCAATACCGTTCTCACTCACACCCACCAGTGTGTAGTCGGTACACAAACCCACATAGTTGTTTCCGGATGCCAACGACACAGCTATGTCGAAGCAACGGATAGGATGACCCCGCAACGGCTCGCCGTTCGTCACCTCATACAGGTTGGTGAACAGACGGTTGTAGTTCACGTTCAGCTTTGTCCATGGGTTGTAGATCAAAGCCAGGTCGGAATAGCCGGGACGGTCGGAGCGTTCGTAGAACACCATCCAGCCGCCGTCGAACACCTCACTCACAGTCACCGGCAGACGGAAGAACTCACGGATACCATCGTTACGGTTCGTCACTATAAGCTGAACATAGTAGTTGCCACCGGTACGGGTGATGACGGCGTCGAGCACACGCTCAGTACCAATCACATCAGATACTTGGCTCGAACCCACCCCGGTGGTGGCACTGAAGATGGTCCATTCATAGTCCAGAGGGAAATTGCCGCTGTCGTCCACCAACTGACCGTTGAAATACACGTTCGGCTCCAGATGCAGTGTGTCGTAACGCATGATGGCGTACTCGCTCTGCATACCTGTGGCGGCAGTGTCTATTGCCACCTGATCCAACTCATGATAGTCATAATCACCCTTGTCTTCATAACAAGCAGTGAGAAAGAGTATGGAACTCAATAATATAATTGTTTTTTTCATATCGTTGATTTTTTAAAGAATGCAGAGAATGCAAAGAATGCAAAGACGTTTGTATTTTTGGGATTTTCCGAAGCTTCCGGGATATACCCCTATTAAACTACTAAACTATTAAACTGTCTCTAAACTCTAAAACGTAACCGGCAGTCCGAACTCATCGGTCAGCGGGGTGTCGTGCGTCTCGTTATACTCGTTGAGCGCACGCTGCATCACCTGCTGAAGATACACAGCATACACGGCACTCACCATATTTTTCTCTTCGTCGTACGACGTGGCGATATTGTAGTTGATCTCAAAGTCGATAAGACCGAGAATCTCTATCATAAACTGATACTTCACACGGCTGTAGGTGCCGAAGAAACGAGACAGCGGAACGCGCGGATAGTTTGCGTTGTCCCAGTTGTCGGGCTTGGCCAGATAATTCTTCAGAACCACAGTGAATGACTGACGCCCTTCGCTGCCGATGGAGAATTCGCCGTTCTCAACCAAACGGAAGTTGATGCGGCCGTCACGCTGGGTGAACATATTCGGATCACTCAGTTTCTGGGTGTTGAAATGCACCTGATAGGTACCGCTAATCTCACCGGCTGGCAGTACATAGTCCTCTGTGCGTACCGTGTTGATCATCAGGGCTGAGTCCCCGCCGAAAGCCTCCAGATGGAACACTCGGTCGTAGTCGGTTGGCATCCCGCTCAACTGGGCATAGAATGTCACCTCTCCTTCCTCATAGGCGTAGGAGTAGTTATATGTGGTGGTCTCGTAAACGGCACCGGCAGGTGTACCCACCCAGATATTCAATGCACTATAATGGGTGTCAAATGTGTCCACCTCTTCCTTCGAGCAGCCGGCAATTAGAGTTGCTGCCACTATGATATATAAGATCTTTTTCATATTGCAAAAGTACATTTTCAAGATTCAAACATCAATGCAATGTAACCATAAAGTTCAAATCTCAAAGTTCAAATCTCAAAGTTCAAATCTCAAAGTATTATCTGTTCGCCTCTCTCTCGGCCGACTCTGTCTCTGTAATAGGCAGTGGGAAGGTGTATGACTTTGTTTCTACGGCGTCGATGTCAGAGTAGAGGATGGTTGGGCGGTTGAGACGCTTGTAGAGGAAGAACAGCTGACCTTCGCCCAGGAACTCACGACGGTATTCGTGAATGAGATCCAGTTCAAAGTCAGTCGACAGGTCGGACAGCGCCGGCAGGTTACGTGCCACCCGCAGACGGTTGAGTGTGGCTTTGGCTGCATCGCTGTCGCCTTCGCGGTATTCCACCTCGCTCTTGATCAGATACATCTCCGACACACGCATCAGCGGCATCTTATACATATAATAGGTGTTGGTGTTGCTTGGCTGGTCATACTTCATCAGATAGCGGTTATTGGCATGAGTGGCACTTCCGGCCTTGAACAGGAACACATAGCGGTAGTCTTGGGTAGCGTTGTCGAAATATTCAAGCAGACGGTCGCGGGTCACGGCAAAACTGTATTGCGAGTCGTCAGAGAAATACTGGTTGGACACGTCAGCGGTCTGTGTGAGGTTGTTCAGGGCAAAAAGGTGCTCGGTGGCGAAGCAGCGGTCGTAGCCTGCCTGCAGGTTGGCTACCGTAGCCCAAGGGAATACGTTGGAGTCAATCACCTCATCTGCTGCATCCTTGGCCTTGGCATACTCGCCCATCCACATATAGACCCTGGCCTGAAGACCTTTCACGGCATAGTAGTTCATGTGAAGCTGTCGGTTAATCAGATAGCCGTTGTCATTCGATTCGGTAATTTCTCGTCCGGTCACAATCGGGTCACTCCCTTTCAGCAGTTCCTCCGCAACTGCCAGGTCGGCCAGAACGGCAGCGGCCACCTCGCTCACTTTCAGTTGAGGAAAGACCTTATACGACAGGGTGGTGCTGTAAGGAATGGAAGGCATGTCGGGATTCACGGAATAGCTCACGCCGAAACATCTCAACAGGTCGAAATGAAGGAACGCGCGGAGTGCCAGAGCCTCGCCTTTAATCACGTCGTGGTTGTCGGTGGAGAACATCTTCGGATTCTCGTCAACATGAGCCAGCAGATTGTTCGCGTTGGCAATACCGCTGTAATTGGTCGCCCAGATACTGCGGATATAATTGGTGGGGTAGGCGGCATCGTAATCGTAGGCCACTGCATCCTGATATTGGGATGAATAAAAATAATCCCACTCCTGACCCAACAGGCCGATAAAGCCGTAGGTCATCTCTTTCGAATAAGTGGACGACGACACCATCGACGAATAAACACCGGCAAGTGCCTCTTTGAAACCGCTCTCACTATCGAAGAGCTCTGAGTCTTCCACCTGTGATTTCGGCTGCACATCCAGATAATCGTTGCACGATGCAACCATGCAGCCCAACATAATTATAAATATGTATCTTATCTTTTTCATTTTTTCTAAATATCAAAGTTCCAAGTTCAAACTTCAAAGTCCAAAGTTAAAACGTTCCCTGCAGTGAGAAGCTGAACGTGTGTGCATACGGATAGTTGAGTCCGCGCTCTGCCTTCACCGTTGCCAGATGGAACACGTCGTTCATATAGAACTGGGCCTTCAGACGTTCCAGCTTGATTTTCTTTAGCCACGGGCAGAACTTGAAGTCGTAATATACCGACAGGGAGGTGAGATCCAACATGTTGTTACGCTGAACGAAACGAGTGGAGGCGTAGGTGGTGGTGGGAGTGCTGGAGATATGCTTGTATAGGGCAATGTCGCCTGACTCATTCCAGGTGTCGCTGAACACGCGACGGTCCACGTTGTTGGCGATATTCACGTTCTCCACACGGTCCACCAGCGTCTGGTTGTAGTAGTCGCCGCCCAATTGATAGGTGAACAGCAGGCTCAGACCGACACCCTTGTATTCACCGTTGAAGCCGAAGCTGCCGTGAACCTTTGGGTTGGAGTCACCGGCGATGATATAGTCGTCGGTCGTGTAGTTATAAGTGGTGGTACCGTCTTTCTTCAGGAACATCTCACGTCCGGTGGCTGGGTCGATACCAAGCGATTTAACAGCCCAGATGGCAGTCATCGACTGACCTTCCTCATAACGGATAATCGGAGACGTGGTGTTTTGGGAGTCTTGCTCGCGGTTGAACGTGCTGAGGGCATCACTGATTTTCGTCACCTTGTTCACGTTGTGCGCGATGCTTCCAGTGAGGGTCATATACGACTGGCCTTTCTGGTAGAAACGCCAGTTGGCTGTGGCTTCAACACCTTTGTTCTCCACGTTCCCGAGGTTCTCCATATATGAGGTGAAACCGGTAGAGGTCGGGATTGACATGGCGATAAGCGCATCTTTCGTGCGGCTGTTGTAATAGTCGAACCGCAGATTGAACTTACGAAGGATGCTGAGGTCAAGACCGATGGTGAAGTCGCCGGTCTGCTGCCATTTCAGGCTCGGGTTCGGCATACCCATCAGGTAAGCGCCCGATATGTTGTCGTAGATGATGTTGTCGTAGAACTTATAAGTGGCTTTGGCCTGATAAGGTGAGAAATTCTGGTTGCCGGTAAGACCGTAAGTGATACGGAACTTGCAGAGAGTAAGCCATTTGGCCCAGCTCATAAACTCTTCTTTGTGGAGATTCCAACCGGTACCCAAACTCCAGAACGTACCCCAGCGGTTGTCGTTACCGAACACGCTCGAACCGTTGAAACGAAGGCTGGAGTCAAACAGGTAGCGCTCGTCGTAGCTGTAGTTGGCTGTTCCGGTGATACCGATGGAGCGGGTAGTGCTCTCAGAACCGGACGGCTTGCCGCCTTCGGCATACTGCTTGGCAAAGGTGATATGGTCCACGTGATTGTTCAGAAACCCCCATGCGGTCATTCCCTCGCTGTTTGAGTTGGATGTCTGCAGTGAGTAAGCGGCATTGGTCAGGAACAGGTGCTTGCCCCACGTGTGGGAATAGCGGCCGGTGATATCGAGTGAGAAACTGTTGCTCTCGCCGTCGTTGATGTAATAGCTCCCACGCTGGAAATAGCGGTCACCGGTCCAGTCGTTGAAGCGGGTGTGGTCGCCAGGATAAAAGTCCTCACGTTTGTTGTTCTGGTGGTTGTAACCGATACGGGCGGTCAGCCTCACATCCTCAATCGGGTTATACTCCAGATAGAAGTTCTCCACCACCTCTGTATATTTCGAGAAGTTCTTGGTGCCGATATGAGCATTATACAGTGGATTGTAGTATGTGGTGGTGCTGCCGTTGGCGCCAGGGGAGGTGTAATAGCCCAGCACCTTGCTGATATTGCCGTTGGCGTCGCGAGGGGCAAAATAAGGGTTCACACCTACATAGTCGGAGAACGTGCCGTATGGGCTGTCGTCGGCAGTGTTGCCGGTCACAGTCAGCGAGTTGCGGAACAGCCACTGCTTGTATCTGTACGACAGGTTGATATTGCCGGAGAGGGTCTTGCGGTCCGACTCTTTCATCACTCCTTTTATATCGTTAAACATAAGGCTGGCAGAGTAGCGCAGCTCCTGGGTGCCTCCCTCCATATAGGCGGTATGCTTCTGACCTACTCCTGAATGGAGCGGCTGAGACAGCCAGTAGGTGTTCACACCGCGGGCAATGTTGGCGGCGATGTTGTTATACTGCTCATCGAGCAAAGCCTGGTAGTATGGGGCAGAGGAGGTGTAGCGCCCGGCATTGTATTCTACCTGCAGTTTCTCTGGTGCGTTACAAAGATCATAGCTGGTCAGGTCGGGTACCTCCAGGTTCAGGTCGCCGGTATAGGTGATGCGCAGACGACCCGGCTCCGGCTGCTTGGTCTCAATCACAATCACACCGTTGCTGGCTTTCGAACCGTAGATGGCTTTGGCTGCACCGTCCTTCAGTATGGTCACGTACACGATACGGTTGATATCAAGGTCGAACACCTGCTGCTGGCTGGATTCGAAACCGTCCACGATAAAGAGAGGGGCATTTGGGTTACCGCTGTATTCTCCCTGCAGACCACTGAAAGAGGCTTTACCACGGATGGTGATGTCGTTCATGTAGTTAGGGTTCGAACCGTTGATACTGTTCATATCCACAATGAACGACGGATCCACGGCTTGCAACACCTTCAGCACGTTGCTGTTACCAACCATCTTCAGATCTTCCTGAGAGTAGGTGGCTGTAGAACCGGTGAAAGTGGAGGACTTGAAGTCGAACAGACCGGTCACCACCACTTCGTTCAACATCCCTTCTTCTTTCAGCGTGATCACCTCGCTGGTCTGGTTGCGCTTGCCGTCGTAGGTCTTCGTCACAGGCTTCATACCCAGGTAGGAATACCGAACGGTAGCAACTTTATCGCGGGGCAAGGTGAGGGAGAAACCGCCTTCCTCGTCGGTCAGCGCACCGCCCTTGGTTTCCTGCACAAACACGCTCGCTCCCACCAACGGTTCACCAGTCTCATCTTTGATCACACCTTTCAATAGCCAGCCGTCGCCCAGAGGATTCTGAGGACGGGTTACTGTCACTTGCTGCATAGGCACTTCCTTAGGTTTGTCGATGTCTTGAGCACGCAATCCCAGGGAAATAAAAAATAGTAAGCAAAATACCGCTATGATTTTCAGCCTGTTCAGTTTATAGTTCATTTTTAAACAGATTAATACTTTGTAACAACTGCAAAATTACATATAATTCACGAAATAAAACATTTTTTTAAAAAAAAATACTAAAAATACAACAGAATCAGAATTCTATTCTGTATGCCACATAAGTGACAGTTGAAATACACTTTGGATAAGTCCGACAACTGAAATTACCTTCAAAAATTACATGCTGAATTTTTTTTTCTCATGTAATCTTCTTATCTTTGCACCATCATAAAAACAACATATAAATAAAATAAGTATTATGGAAATTACAAAGGAGAATTTCAAAGAGATTGTTAATTCCGGCAAGCCGGTAGTAGTGGATTTCTGGGCAACATGGTGTGGCCCTTGTCGCCGTGTGGCTCCAATCATCGAGGAGCTTGCCAACGACTATGCCGACCAGGCTATCGTGGGAAAGATCGACGTGGAGGAGCAGGATGAGCTCGCTGCTCAGTTCGGCATCCGCAACATCCCTACCGTACTCTTCATCAAAGACGGACAAGTGGTGGACAAAGTGGTAGGGGCCATGGCAAAATCCGCCTATGAGGACAAACTCAAAGCATTGCTGTAAAAGTAACCTTATCGTTTAAAGTATTAATGTCACCTTGTAGAGACGTGGGCATGCCCCGTCTCCTCCAACCGGATGGCAAAAAGTTCAAATCTCAAAGTTCAAACTTCAAAGTAAACCATGTCTGCTATCGACGACGAAATCATGCTCGAAGCTGAAGAGGACGCACGCGAGATTGAATTTATCCGCAACCAGCTCCCACAGGAACTCAAGGAGAAATTCTCCGACGACGAGCTATATTATTTTCTGGATGTGATCATCGACTACTACGCCACAAGCGACATCTTCGACGCTCAGCCCGACAAGGACGGCTATATCGATATCGACCTCGACAAAGTGGTCAACCACGTGGTCAAGAAAGCCAAGAAAGAACAGATGGGCAGCTACAATCCTGATGAGATTCTGCTCGTCGTTCAGGCTGAACTCGACTATAGCGAAAGCCTTGAGGAGGAATAGCCGAACGGCATAAAAATATGGCGGGAAACCAGCGTACCGACATCATCCAGACGGCTGCTGCTGAGACCACCATCAGGGTCAGTCAGCAGCAAGTGCTCGATGCTCAGCTTCTTGAGCTTGGAGATGATGAGCTTTTGCGCAAAATCAATGACGAACTCAACGACAACAGTGCGCTCGAAGAGGGGAGGGACGACGACGAGGAATACGGTGAAAACGACATCCACGAGGAGGATTACTTCGAGGACCCCGAAAAGGATACGGATTTCTCACTGCTCTACAACGAAGATAATGAGGAGCTGCCGGTCTATACGCCCAACTCGGGCGCATCCGACCGGATGGACATACCTGTGGGTGACACCAAGTCGTTCGTGGACGAGCTGAAGGCACAAATCAGCGAGCACGAACTGAAGGACGAACTGCAACAGGAACTGGTGGAATATCTCATAGGGTCGCTCGACGACAACGGCTTTATCGACCGTCCGCTGACCAACATTTCCGACGACCTCCTGTTCCATCATAACATTGATGCGTCAGTGGAGCAGCTGGAGGATGCCCTTCATGTTCTCCAACAGTTCGACCCGTCTGGCATCGGAGCACGCAACCTCCAGGAGTGTATGCATATACAGCTTCAGCGTAAGATTGATAACCTTCCTCTCACGGGTAACCTCAACAGACTGAATAATCTCTCCCTGGCAATGGAGGTGGTCGACCAGTATTTCGAACTTTTCCGACGTAACGAGCAGGCAAGGATACAAAACAAGCTGAACCTCTCTGACGACGAGTTTCAGGATGTGATGAGCGAACTGGCCCGACTCAACCCACGACCGGGACTTGCGCTCAACGAAGGTGCGTCCGACAGGGCACAGACCATACTACCCGACTTCATCATCGAGACCACAGTGGAGGGCAATATATCATTCTCGCTGCGCAATAGCCGATTCCCGCAACTCAGAGTGAACCCCACATATCAGCAGATGGTGGACAAGGCAGACACTTCGAGGATGACACAGACACAAAAAGATGACTTGAAATATCTGAAAGGGAATGTGACGGAGGCACAGATGTTTATCAACGCAATGAAAAAACGGCAGGACACGCTCTACCGCACGATGAAAGTCATCATCGCACAGCAGCGTGAGTTTATGCTCTCACAGGATGAGACCACACTACGGCCGCTCACGGGAAGCGAGGTGGCAAAACTCGTCGGTGTTGACGGATCTACCATCTCCAGAGCCATCTCATCACGTTATGCACTCCTCGACGGTACACTCTACCCGTTGAAAGCCTTCTTCCTACGAACACGACAGAACGCGGCAGGTGAAGAGGTACTGCGCACCCAGGTGGTAAGTGCTATGCAGGAGATTGTCGATAATGAGGATAAAACAAACCCATTGAGCGACAGAGCAATCTCCGACCAGCTCATTGCCCGAGGACTCAACATACAACGACGTACCGTGGCCAAATACCGCGAACAAATGAATATTCCTACCGCATCAATGCGACGCAGCAAAGGGTAAAACGTCATCTTATAATAATAAGTAACTCTAAAGTTCAAAGTTCAAACTTCAAAGTTCAAAGTAATAGAGTGGACGAAATACTGACAGAAACCCGATTAATCAAGCCGGCAAGACTCCTTACACAGGTGTTCTCGCCCTTCTATGCACCCGTATGGGCATTGCTCTGGCTGCTCTTTTTCAGCACCTACCGCTTTATTGCCCTCGAGGCAAGACTGTCCATCCTCTTTATGGTAATCATCTTCACCGTGGTCATACCGAAGATGACGCTTTTCGTGTTGCGAACGGGTCTGAACATGAGTCGCTGGCAATTTGATATGCGGGTGAACCGGCATATTCAGTATGCTGTCACCTTCATCAGCTCTCTGGCTTGCATCATCGTGTTGCGAAGATGGACCAGCTTCGACTTCCTATACGGAGTGCTCATCGCGGCGCTGGTGGCGGAAATCGTCTGCCTCATCATCAATATGTGGTGGAAAATCAGTGTCCACATGGTGGGCGTGGGAGGACTGGTGGGATTGGTCGGCGCATTCAGTGCGCGGTTCGGATTCGACCCCGTCTGGCCTACATGTATGATTCTCCTGTTGGCTGGATTCCTGGGATCGGCTCAGATGTTCCTGCGTCAGCACAACCTCGTGCAGATCATTGTCGGTTTCATCGTTGGAGTGCTCTGTGCGCGAATCACCTTCATGCTCTGGTAGTGAGAGGTGAGAGTTTAGAGTGTAGAGTGTAGAGTTTAGAGACAGTTGACAGTTGATGTCGTACGTAGCCCATCCGCTGTAGGGCCTTACTTTATGTATGGCCGGAAAAAAGTGAGAGATGAGAGTTTTTTAGTTCAAAGTTCCAAGTTCAAAGTTCCAAGTTCCAAGTTCCAAGTTCAAAGTTCAAAGTATATATGACACCAAAAGTAAGTATAATCATGGGCAGCACATCCGACATGCCGGTGATGGAAAAAGCTGCGAAATTGTTGGATGAGTTTGAAATACCGTTCGAGTTGCTGGCGCTCTCTGCCCACCGCACACCAAGCGAAGTGGAGGAGTTCTCCAGAACAGCCAAAGAGCGTGGCGTGAAAGTCATCATTGCGGGTGCCGGAATGGCAGCGGCACTCCCGGGAGTGATTGCAGCCAACACAACTGTGCCCGTCATCGGTGTGCCGATCAAAGGCAGTGTGCTCGACGGCCTCGACGCTCTCTATTCCATCCTTCAGATGCCTCCAGGCATACCTGTGGCGACAGTGGCCATTAACGGAGCGATGAATGCGGCTATCCTGGCAGTACAGATGATGGCTACTGGCGATGAGGCCCTGGCTCAGAAACTCGCGGCCTACAAAGAACAGTTGAAAGAAAAAATCAAGAAGGCTAATGCCGACCTGAAAGAAATTCAGTTCAAGTTCAAATGTAATTAAAAAAGTTCCAACTTCCAACTTCAAACTTCAAACTTCAAAGTTCAAAGTTCAAAGTAAAAGTGTTTCTTCGAAGAAAATCATCAGTCGTCAATGTAGGTGGGCTGCTCCTGGGCGGCGACAACCCCATACGTATCCAGTCGATGGCGAACACATCGACTTTGGATACTGATGCCTCTGTGGCGCAGGCAAAACGTATCGTCGATGCGGGTGGTGAGATTGTAAGGTTCACCACTCAGGGACGGCGTGAGGCTCTGAACATGGCTAATATCAGGGACGGTCTCAGAAACGACGGCTATCAGGTGCCGCTCGTGGCCGACGTACATTTCAACTCCGATGTGGCGGATGTGGCTGCCGGCATTTGTGAGAAAGTGCGTATCAACCCCGGCAACTATGTGGATCCGGGACGACGCTTCCGGCAGCTGCAGTATTCCGACGAGGAATATGCGGCGGAAATCAGGAAGATTGATGCAAGGCTCGTGCCTTTCCTCAATATTTGCAAAGCACACCACACTGCCATACGAATCGGCGTGAACCATGGGTCGCTCTCCGACCGTATCATGTCACGTTATGGCGACACACCAGAAGGAATGGTGGAATCCTGCATGGAGTTTCTGCGTATCTGTGTGAAAGAGCAGTTCTACGACGTGGTAATCAGCATCAAAGCCAGCAACACGGTGGTGATGGCGCGGACCGTACGTCTGCTGGTCAGACAGATGGAGAAAGAAGGGATGGCGTTTCCACTCCACTTGGGTGTGACTGAAGCGGGCGAAGGAGAAGACGGGCGTATCAAGAGTGCGGTGGGCATTGGAGCGCTTCTCTGTGAGGGTATCGGCGACACCATTCGTGTGTCACTCTCCGAAGCGCCGGAAAACGAGATCCCAGTGGCCCGACAGCTGGTGGAGATGACAGCAGAGTGTGCAGCCATACGTGAGGAGGCTGAATCCGGCATTACCGACGATACAGTATGTGTGGAATTCCATGAGACAGACTGGCAGACCCTCCAAATGAAAGCGGCGATGGCGCTTGGAGCACTCTTTATCGACGGAAAAGCACATGAGCTGGTCATTAAAAACGACGGATTCACAAAACAACAGCTTTCACGGCTGTCCGACGACATCCTCCAGGCGGCAAGAGTGAAATTCACAAAGACGGAGTATATATCCTGTCCCGGCTGTGGCCGGACTTTATATAATTTAGAACAGACCATCGCCAGGGTGAAGAAAGCCATTGGTGAGAAAGCGGCTGAGGACGAACGGTTCAACCACCTCAAAATCGGAATCATGGGCTGTATCGTCAACGGACCGGGAGAGATGGCGGATGCCGACTATGGCTATGTGGGCGCAGGCGTCGGCCGCGTAAGTCTCTATAAGGGCAAGCAATGTGTGCTGAAGAACATACCCGAGTCTGAGGCAGTAGAAAAACTCATAGATTTAATTAATGATACATTATAAAATTTAAAAATCAGAAAATCGCAAATATGGATCAACCTTTATTAATATATAACTCGCTTTCAAGGACAAAGGAGTTGTTTAAACCGCTGAATGCACCGCATGTGGGCATGTATGTGTGCGGACCTACGGTCTATGGCGATGCCCATCTGGGGCACGCCCGGCCTGCCATCACTTTCGACGTGGTGTTCCGCTACCTCAAGCACCTGGGCTATAAGGTGCGCTATGTGAGAAATATCACCGACGTGGGACATCTGGAGCATGATGCCGACGAGGGGGAGGACAAAATCGCAAAAAAAGCACGCCTGGAGCAGCTCGAGCCGATGGAGGTGGCACAGTACTACACCAACCGCTACCATGAGGCTATGGCAGCGCTCAATGTGCTGCCGCCGAGCATCGAGCCACATGCCACCGGACATATTATTGAGCAAATCCAGCTCGTGAAGGAAATCCTCAATAACGGATTCGCCTACGAGAGCAACGGCTCAATTTATTTCGACATCGAGAAATACAATCAGAAATACCACTACGGAAAGCTCTCGGGACGTAATCTCGAGGATATCATCAACAACTCACGCGAACTGGCTGGGGTGGGTGAGAAGCACAACCAGGCGGACTTCGCACTCTGGAAACGGGCCATGCCTGAACATATCATGCGGTGGCCTAGCCCCTGGGGTGACGGATTCCCTGGATGGCACTGCGAGTGTACGGCCATGGGACGCAAATATCTCGGCAACCACTTCGATATCCATGGAGGAGGAATGGACCTCGTATTCCCGCATCATGAGTGTGAGATTGCACAGTCGGTGGCAAGTCAGGGTGATGACATGGTGCACTACTGGATGCACAACAACATGATCACCATCAACGGACAGAAGATGGGTAAGAGCCTCGGTAACTTCATCACACTGCCTGAGTTCTTTGAAGGCGCCCATGAGAAGCTGGAGAAAGCATACAGCCCGATGACCATCAGGTTCTTCATCCTCCAGGCTCACTACCGCTCTACTGTGGACTTCAGCAACGAGGCTTTGCAGGCGGCAGAGAAAGGACTCGAGCGTCTGCTCGACGCTTACAATGTGCTCAAGCATATCACTCCGACCGACAACGGAAAACTGCCGAAGGTGGAGATGGCGTTCGTGGATGACCTGCGAACGAAGTGCTACGACGCGATGAACGACGATTTCGCCACACCGCTGGTCATCAGCCATCTCTTCGACGCCAGCCGCACCATAAACTCCATTGCCGACAAGAAAGCGGAAATCAGTGAGCCGGTGCTGAAAGCGCTGACCGAACTGTTCGACACTTTCGCTTTCGAACTGCTCGGACTGCGTCCGTCGGCTGCTGCCGGATCAAACGACAACTCCGCACGTGAGGAGGCTTTTGGTAAGGTGGTGGATATGCTTCTGGAGCAGCGCATGAAAGCGAAGGCAAACAAAGACTGGGCTACAAGCGACCTCATCCGCGACAACCTCGCCGACCTGGGATTTGAGGTGAAGGACACCAAAGACGGCTTCTCCTGGAAACTGAACAAATAAAGTTGAAAGCTCAAAGTGTAAATTGTCATCTTGTAGAGACGTGGGCATGCCCCGTCTCCCCAACCGGATGGCATAAATCTCAAATATCAAAGTATATATGGAAAAACTGACAAGAATCATGCTTTGCGTGTCGGCCATCTTTGCACTGATCATGGCTGGTCTTTGTATTTATGCCGGTGCTGCCGACCCCATTTGGTACGGCCTCGGAGCGCTATGCATCCTTGTGGCTGTCTGGTTTGGCCTCTCGTTCTTGAAATCAACGAAAGAGGCAAAGAAAAAACAAGACGAGAAGAAATAAAATAAGAATAAATGCAAAAACTGAATGAAATCAACCTTGGAGTAAGGCTACGCAGGCAAAGGAAGAATAAGGATCTGACACAGAAACAGCTGGCTGACATGTTCGGAGTGCATGTTAACACTATATCCAACTGGGAGATTGGAGGCATCATCCCCGACTCTAAGATGCACCAAGTCCTACAGTTCGTCAACGAAAGTGTAACCATGCCTGGAGCGCCAGTTGTCGCAGCGCGGGAAACAAAAGCGGACACCCGCCCCCGAATCCCTACAGAGGTAGCCGCAGGACGGACAGGCGGATTCTCCGACTCCGTCACCCTGTCCCAATGCCAGCGGATGCCAGTCATACAACGCTTCCCGCCATACGACTACACAATAATAGTGAAGGGCAACTCCATGAAGCCCAAGTTCGAGGGAGGAGACGAAATCGCCATCAAGAAAGTGACAAGCTTCATCGAGTGGGGAAAGACATACGTGCTCGACACAGACGACGGAGCAGTCGTGAAACGAATCTTCGACGATGGCGACTGCTTCCGCTGCGTCTCCTACAACAGCGAGTATCCGGACTTCCTCATCCATAAAACAACAGTTTATGGAGTCTATAAAGTAGTCGGACTAATCAGAGTGTGAACAATAACAAAGACACAATGAGAATTTTAACAGGCATACTGCTCATTACAGCTTTCTTCGCACTGGCAATCATCCTGCCACTGCTATACGAATGGCTCCGCAGAAAACTCAACAAGCCGCACATCGGATTCGAGCGCTACCTCATACGGCAGCTCCGCCGAGACGACTATGTAAGTATCAGCGGAGAAATATGGCGTTTTAGTCATATAACAAAAAAAGGCGAATCCATACACACGAAAGACATATTAAATATATATATATCATGTGGAGGAGATCTTGTTTTCTATAAGCAGAGAGGTGTCGGACAAGAATACTACTATCCGTCAGCCATGCTCAAGTGCGACTTCATCTACGGAAAGCACGGACTCAAATGGGCAAAAGACCAAGAGACAGCGCGACAGGCAGAGAAAAGAATCAAAGAATAAGGTGTACAAGCGTTCTTATTGGTTTTTGCCTGCAGCTACCGGCGTGGCTGCAGACCATTTCTGCCACACACGCATCTTACCCTCTCCACGGTTGTCCCAGGCATAATAGGGTATCAGGGTGAACGTGCCCGAAGAGGTACTGGCGACCAGAGCGTGAAGGTTGTCGAGCTCGGCTATGCGTTCGCCGGGACTAAACTTTGTGTCTTCCGACAATATCAGGTTGTCTATGTCCAACTTGTTATCCGCACTTTCCGAGCAATACACCAGCGGACCGCGCTCTACGGCGCGAAGACCGGCATCTTCTTTCACACGAGGGTCTGCCGCACTCACACGTACTGGCATCTCCATCGACAGCTCCACCGTGTCCCCAACTTTCCATTTATTGCTTAGTACAGCGTAACCCTTCTCCTCTCTTGGCTTGCGCATGTGCTTTCCGTTCACACTGATTGTGTACTGCTCACACCAGCCGGGAATCCTCACACGCAGGTACTTCCCTTTCCAGTCGCCTCCTTTCAGCTGGATACGCACCTTCCCGTTCCAGGGATAATCCGTCTGAAGACTGACTGATGAAGAGCCGCTTTGCGTGTCAGCAAATGAAAATGTCGACTCGTTGCCGATAAACAGGTTCACCCACAGCGACTTGTTATCCACGCTGTAGATATAGTTGCCGATTGAGGGCAGGAAACGCGACAGATTGCTCGGACAGCACGCGCAGCCATACCATTCCTGACGATGGTGACCACCGTTGCTCGACAGGGGATTCACGTAGAAGAAACGGTCGCCGCGTAGATTGATTCCCGCCAGAAGCGCATTGTAGAGTGTGCGCTCCAACACATCCACATACTCCGACTCACAGCTCAGCTCAAACATCCGCTGGCTCCACAAAACCAAACCTACAGACGCGCAGGTCTCACAATAAGCTGTCTCGTTAGGTAGGCTGTAGTCTTCGGTGAATCCCTCGTTCGCATTCGACTGACCAATACCTCCAGTGATGTACATATTGCGCTTGGTCACATCATCCCACAACGAACGGAGGGCTTCCGTGTAGTCGGCGTCGGGATGAAGCGACGACACGTCGGCCATGCCGCACAACAGATACATCAGACGTACGGCATGACCACCGGCGTTACGAAGCTCCACCACGGGCACTTCGTCCTGATGGTATAACTTGTCCCATGGAGTGTTGCCCCAGTCAGCGTCAAGATGACGGCCCAGTCCGCGCCCTCGCTCATCCAGCAGACGGTGGGCAAGATTAAGATAACGCATCTCGCCTGTGCAGGCATACAGCTTCACCAGCGCAAGTTCTATCTCCTCGTGTCCGGACACCCAGTGGCGTTTGCCAGAACCGAACGTGTCGCCGATATGGTCGGCCACACGGCGGCAGATATCGAGCAGCTCACGCTTACCCGTGGCCTGATAATAAGCGGTGCCTGCCTCAAGCAGATGACCGATGCAGTACATCTCATGCCTGTCCATGTCCTGCCAACGGCCGGATGGGTTGGTAATCGTATAGTACGTGTTGATATAGCCGTCGTTCCACTGCGAGCCGCCTATCAGTGAAACCCAATAGTCCAGTTTGGCCTCTATTTCCTTGTCCGAGCGGCTCATCAGGCTGTATGCCATGCCTTCCATGGCTTTATACACGTCGGAGTCGTCGAAATAGATGCCGGAATGCGATGCGCGCTCCTCCAACGGTATGTCGGGGAAACGCTTGTCTGACACTGTGCGTGAGGCATTCTCAAAATTATGGATACGCCCCGTGGCTTGCTCTATCTGGTAGATACACACGGGCAAGGTGGCACGGCTATGACGATCCAGACGCGGACTCCAGAAATCGTCGGATATGTCCACGTCAGAAAACGGCACATGGCTGATATGGCTTTGGGCACATAATCTGGCTGGTATCAGCATGAACAGGGGAAATACTGCGGTGGCATATAACACTGCCATCCGTTTCGTTCTGTGAATGCAACTCGTCTGGAGCTTGTCTGTCATCTTGCGCATGATAAATCGGTTTTAATTTTAAGAGGTGGCCAAGAATTGGAAATCTGTTGTTTTCACTGCAAATATATAATTTTTTGGCCGATATAACATCATCTGATTCCTCCAGTCAGGAAAGTTGCTCCATTTGTTGCATCTTTTGTGAATTTGTTACATCTGCAACCTTACTTCCCCGCTTCCATTTCCTTAAAGAATTCAGTAATTAAAAGAGCCACTCTTATCTTAAACCGTGAAGGTAAGCCTTCAGCAACGCCTCTGTCAGCAGGCGTCCCATCAGCTTGTAACCGGAGGCTGTGAAATGAACCTTGTCGCCTTGCATCAGGCCGGCGCGGGTCCAGTTGCGGCAGGCGTTATCGTCGCCGCCGGCAATATGATACAAATCCCACACGGCTATATGCTGGCTCCTGCCGAACGCCACGATGTTTTCTGCCACCATGCCGTTCACAAGGTTCGGCACTTTGCCGCTGCCACCACGGGCGATATGCGAACCAGGTGGGGTGGTGAGCAGGAACTGAACGGCGGGCTGAGAGCGGCGGATACAGTCGATAAGCGACTGCAGAATCTTTGTATGGCTCGATGCCACGAAGTTGCCATGTGCCTCATTCGTACCAAAACTGATGATAATCAGGTCGGCGTGCTTGGAGGCAATGCTGTGCAGCATGTCAGCATTCGTGAAACGGGAAGCTTGGGCACCGTTGATACCGATATAGTCGAACGTCACGAGTTCTTTCTCCTTGTTCAGGCTTTCCTGAAGCATACCGCGGATGGCAAGCGGGAAATAATTACCACGAACATGGCTGTCACCTATCTGCAGCACCTTCACTTTCCTGCCGCTGGCGAGCTTCATGAAGAACGGAGACAGACTCTCTCCGCCATAAAGCTGGTTGGGACGGGTGCCACGAAACGAAACGGGCATCGACACTCGGCTGAACGACACATTACTATGTCCTGGCACTATGTTGTTGTCAAAACCGGCACTCATCGGCTCTTCTTTGGCGGTCACAGGCTCAAAAAGCAGGTCGGGCTGAACCAGTTTGCCACCATCTCCCGGATGGTCGGGGGATGACTGAGCCACCTCAGGGCTGGGTTTTCCTGTCTCTATATTCATGATAATCGGGTTTTTGTCGTCGGCAAACACAGAAAGGAATGACACCGTCAGCGCCACTCCTGTCATGATAATTTTATGTGTGTAAAGTGAACTCATATTTTTTTCAGTTTGCAAAGTTACACAAAATTTTCCGCCTCACTCCCCATTATTCACACTTCTCTTGTGTTTTTTCTGATTTTTTTGCATATATTTGCAAAAATACAAATAACAAGTGCTATGAGAAGAACTTTTTATGCGACAGTGATTTGCCTGTGGACTTGCCTCGGCACCTTTGCTCAGAAAAGCGACATTCAGGAATTGGAACAGCCTAAATTGGTGGTCGGACTGGTAATCGACCAGATGCGCTGGGATTATCTTACGCGTTATGCCGACACCTACTGTGAAGGCGGATTCAAGCGGATGATGCGCGAGGGATACAACTGCAACCGTTGCCTTATCAACTATCTGCCGGCTATCACGGCGGTGGGACATACCTCCATCTACACCGGTACCGTACCAGCACTCAGTGGCATCATTGGCAACAATTTCGAGATAGACGGGAAATATACCTACTGCACGCGCGACACCTCCGTGTTCAGCCTGGGTGCCAGGGGTAATGATGGAGATGAGAACCCGAGAGCCAGTGCAGGCAGGATGTCACCGCGAAACTTGCTTGTAAACACCATTGGGGACCAACTCCGGCTCGCTACCAACTTCCGCTCTAAAGTGGTGGGAGTGGCGCTGAAAGACCGTGCCGCCATCCTCCCTGCAGGACATAGTGCAACGGCGGCATATTGGATGGACTCACGATCCACCAACTTCATCTCCAGCACCTATTACATGGACCAGCTTCCACAATGGGTGGTGGATTTCAACAGCAGGAAACTGGGCGATAAGTATATGGAAAACCTGGCGTCAAAAAACAAGGATATCAAAGACGGACCATGGGAACTCCTCTACGACGAGAGCCGATACGTGCAGTCAGCGCCGAAAAACCAGCCGTGGGAACATTCCATCGACGGAAGCCTCAAACAGTCACCTTGGGGACAGACCATCACCTTCGATATGGCGAAAGCGGCCATCGAAGGGGAAAACCTGGGTAACAACCCGGCGGGAGTGCCCGACTTCCTCGCGGTGAGCATATCATCAACAGATATGCTCGGCCACAGAGTCAGTCCCAACTCCATCTGGGAGGAGGACACCTTCCTACGTCTCGACCTCGACGTGGCTGATTTCCTCAACTATCTCGACAAACGAATAGGAAAGGGGAATTATGTCGTCTTCCTCTCGGCTGACCACGGTGGTATGCACAACGTGGAGTTCCGGAAAGAACACCGAATACCGGCAGGCACCTTCCAGTCTCCACGGATAGAAAAGGCGTTGAACGAGAAACTGATGACATCATTCTCCGGTTTTAAGAAAATCGTAAGCGGCATCTACAACCTTCAGGTGCATTTCACTACAGAGGCAAAGGAGAGCGACCGCTTCGACGACATCAAAAAGACGGCTATCGATGAGCTGCTGAAAGAGGATGCTGTGCAGTACGCCTTTTCTGTGGATAATATACCGTCGTTCGTGCCTGAACCGATACGGACGATGGCTGTTAATGGATACTGCCCTCGCAGAAGCGGACAGATTACCATCATCTTCCGTGGTGGCGTGCTCGAAGACTATGCGTCACTCGACGACATGAACAAGCCGGGCTATATCTACAAGGGCACCACTCACAGCGTCTGGAGTCCCGACGACACACACATCCCGCTCATCTTCATGGGATGGAGAATACCACATGCCTGGGACAACCATACCGTTCATGTGACGGATATCGCTGCCACTCTCGCTGCCATACTCAACATCCAACAGCCTAACGCATGTGTCGGCAACCCTGTTTTTTAAGCAAAAAAAAGCGGATCCGCGGATCCGCTTTTTTGACTAAAAGTCTCTACTTTCCTGCCATAATATTAATCACGGCCACCACATCGTTAATGTCAACAGCGTTGTTGCTGTCTTCGTTGACGTTCGCATAGCGCCAGGTGGCGGTGCCGGCCATGTGGTTGATGATGGCAACAACGTCGTTGATATCCACGTTGCCGTCCTCATTGACATCTCCCGGTGTGTGAAGCGGCTTGGTGTGCTCTGTCACAGACACCAGTTCCACGCCGTTCTGGTTGTTCGTGATATGGATGTTGAAGTAGAATGTCGCTTGTGCCACCTTGCCGTCCTTCTTGTAACGGATGGCCTGAGCAATACGGTATTCGTCACCCACTTTCGTCTTGTTCGGATACTGGCCGATATTGAAAGTGAGGGAACTAGGAGTGAACTCAGAATACACATAACCGTTGGCGTAGGCACTGACGGTTCCGGCTGCGTTGAACCAATGTCCGTAACCGTTGGCGGTAGAACCGCTGCTGGCAATGGCCCCGCTGTTCGGGTTGCAGGCATAGAAACGGCATTTGCCCTCTGGAATCGTACCGGATGCCCATGCCACCATGCTGCTGCTCATGCCGCTGCCTGGATTATTCATCTGGAATGCGGTTCCCAATGCGGAAAGGGCCTTTCCCGACACATTGAACGAGGTGCCGCTATGGTCACTTCCTGTGGTCGGTCCGTAATACACGTCGTACTCAAACTCCACGTCGGCTACCTCACGGCCGTCAACAATGGTCGGCACATAAACTGTTGCTTTCGAACCGATATCAGTGTTCTTCAGTTTGAAATAATATGGCCACTGGTCATCGTTCTGGATATTCTCATCCCATTTGTGCTGGATATACTTCTTCAGCGAAGGTGCCCCCACGAGCCACATCTGTTGTGCTCCCTCCGGGACGGTGAAGGTAATGTCCGTGCTCTTCTCTCCTGAACCGGTTCCGTAAATCGTGTCCTGAGCAATGTATTCACGGGTGCCGTCGCTTTTCAGCACCACATAGCCCACGCGGAAACCACGGTAGGAGGAGCTGATATTGTTGTAGTACGTGCGGTTAACAGTCACGAAACGGTCACCATTGTGGTATTCCACAGGGTCACTCTCAGCCAGCTTGCTCATCGGACGCATAGCGGTGAACGTGGTGGTGATTTCTGTCCCGGCTGGCTTTATCTGGAGCGGGATGATGTTGAAGCCGGTTCCCTGAGGACAGCTGGAATAAGCCACCTGATAAGTGCTGTCGGCTATCTGGGAGCAGGCGTAACGGAAGTTGCCGATATAGTTGTTGCGGTAAGGCACACATTTCTCTATGTCGTAGGTCGCTGCGTGCATGGCAAAGTCGAAATGGAGCTTGTAGAGCTCGTCCACACTCAGACCCTTCAAATCCATCAGCACCTCATTAAAGTCTTTTGCCGTGGTCTCCGGATAACTCCACACCTTATAAACAGTCTGGATGTCGTTGTAATACTCACAGAGATAGAACAGGAACATATAGGCCTGATAGCGGTGCCACTCATGGGAGAAAGCCATGTTGTGGGTGTTGCCGAAAAAATTACCGGTGCCGCTCTCAGTGAATATCTCATTAGGGTAGGTGCAGAGAGCCTGCCAGTTGGCGGTGGTCTCCCAGATGGCAGCTCCGCTGCCGATGGCGGCATGGAAGCCGGTCTGACACGACGATACAGATCCTTGTTTGGAGTCGTCGCTATAACACATATAATGGAAAGCGTGTCCCACCTCGTGGGCCACGGCGGAACCTACCGGCTTGCTGGTGGCTGGGTTAATCCATAGGGCCGGCACCTGATAGTCGTAACCGCTGCCGTAGCAGGTCCATTCCGTCGTATGGTTCAGACATACGATAATCTTGTATTTGTTGACATTGGAATTGGGATGACCTCCGAATCCCATAATGTCGCGCTCATGCTGGTAGAAAGTCTCCAGACGCTCCTTCATGTAGTCAAGGTCAAAATAAAAGTAGTTGCTGCTAGGAAGTTTGTTGGGTGCAGTGCTGCCCCAACCCTTGTCCCAGAAAATAATGAAGTTGTCGGTCTCCATACTGCGGGATTTCGACCATGTGTACTTATTCTCAGGGTCACTATCCGCATACAGCAATGTGTCCCGGCTGTTGAAATTACGCCATTCCCAAGGAATGTAAACTGATTTCTGGGCGAACAGAGCTGTCATACAGAGCATCAGCACGGTTGTTAGTAATAGTTTTTTCATACCTGTTAGTTTTTATGTGTTTTGTGAGTTCTCGGTATCTTCTGTTTTCAGCTCTGGATAAGTGATGCGGGTGTGGTAGATTGTCTTCAGACGCTCTTTCAGCGCACTCTTGGCGGTCTGGATATCCTTGAACGAGATGTCGCTCTCGTCGAAATAACCTTCGTCCACCTGCGTGCTGATGATGCGGTCAACCAGGGAGGATATGCTCTCTTCGGTATATTCGCTCAGGCTGCGGGAAGCGGCCTCAACCGAGTCAGCCATCATCAGAATCGCCTCTTCTTTCGTCTCAGGATTCGGACCTGGATAAGTGAACTTCTCATCGTCAATGTCCATGTCGGGGTGTTCGTTCTTGTAAGTGATATAGAAATATTTCACCTTACCCTTGCCATGGTGGGTGACGATAAATCGTTTAATCACTTCCGGTATGTCATAGTGGTCGGCAAGTTTCAGGCCCTCAGTCACGTGGCTGATAATCACTTCGGCACTCTTCACCGGGGAGATGCGTTCGTGTGGGTTCTTGCCCGACTGGTTCTCGGTGAAGAAGGCAGGACGGGAGAGCTTGCCGATATCATGATAGAGTGCGCCGGTTCTGACCAGCTGCACGTTGGCATTGATCTTTCCTGCAATCTCTGCGGCCAGGGTGGCCACCTGGATGGAATGCTGGAATGTGCCTGGCGCCACTTCCATCAGCTTCTGAAGCAGCGGCGTGTTGGTGTTCGACAGCTCCACAAGCGTCACTTCAGAGGTGAAGCCGAACGACTTCTCCATAATCCAGAACAGAGGATAGGCGAAGAGTAGCAGCAGACCGCTGATACTCAGCCAGTAGTAAGGGTATTTGTCAAAGTGATTCGAGTTGAACACCGACACCTGAGTGAGCTCATACACAAAATGGGTGAAAAGCAGGGTGAGGGTGAGCACCACCATCGTGCTGACAATCTGGGAACGCTCGGTCATCTGACGGAGCGACTGGACTGCCACCATGCCTGCCACCACCTGAAGAATGATAAACTCATGGGGAGACGACACCATACTGAGCGACGCAATCACCACAGTGCCCAGATGAAACACAAAAGCAGTCCTGGAGTCCATAAACACTCTGATGATAATCGGTATCATGCAGAACGGGATGATGAACACATGCAGCAGACTGTGGGCAATGAGGGTGGAGGAGAGCGAGGCAAACACCACGATGAGAGTGAAGAGCATGGTGTAGGCCCTGAAATTCATGAAATAGTCGCGGCGGAAGATATAGAGGTAGCTGTTGAGCACAGTGAGTATCAGCAGCACAAGCAGGAACTGACCGATAATCTTGTTGAGCGGACGTTCACTGGCTGTCTTCTCATCCATCGTCTTCTTGTAGGCCAGAAGCTTTTCAAGGGTCTCTTTCGTCACAATCTCACCCCGGTCGATAATCTTCTCGTTTTGCAACACAAGTCCTATGTCCGGCGACAGGGAGTCGATATTGGAGTTGAGCTCAATATTGGATTTCACTGCGTCATACACGATATTCTCCTGGAGCAGCGTGTCGAGATTCAGGGCGGAGAGGAACTGCTGACGGAGCGTGTCGAACCCCGCTTCGTCATCCAGCGTCGGCTCCATCATTTTCTTGTAGGCTTTCTGGATGTTGAGCACATCCGACAGAGAAGTGCGGGTGGCGATATTGTTATCGACCACACGGATATAAGTGGTGTGGTGCTGAAGAAGACTGTCGTAGCTGATCTGCGACATCACGCCATGAGCATACACCGAGTCAATGCGACGGGTCAGCTCGCTGATGTAAGGGGCCACACTGGCGGTCGTGTAGTGGTCGTTCTCTTGAAGCAGACGTTGGATAGAGCGGCTCAGACCAGTGCGCACACTGTCCTTGGCCTGACTCCTCGTTTTGTAGTAGGGCTCAAACTCTCTGATTAGACTGTCTTTCTTAGCCTGAAGGAGAGAGTCGCTCATGTAGATGTTAAACTTACAGGTGGCTATTAGAGGGGCATGATGCCACGGGTCGCCTTCCTTCACGTCGAAGCTGAACAGGCCGGGAGCGGGCATGAAATAAGTGATGAGAACGACGGAGAGGAGCAGAATACCCAATCGTGCTCCCCATTCGCGTTTCTTCAGATGAGGAGTGTTACCCTTCTGTTTCCTCAGTTTCTTTGAGATGATAGGATCAGCGGATTTGCTGAAAAGATGTTTAATAAACGACCACATATAAAGTAAGAGGTAAGAAGTAAGAGGTGAGAGGTAAAATAATTCCTAATTCCTAATTCCTAATTCCGCATTATCAAAAGAAAGGAGGAAGTTTTTAAAGTCGGCGAAGTCTTTCGATAGGGCGATGCTCTGCTTCTCTCCTTTCATAAAGGCGGCAAGCTTGGCTGGAATATCAATGTCACTGTGGAGGATGGAGTCAACGGTGGCCTTGAACTTGGCCGGATGGGCGGTCTCAAGGAATACACCGGTCTCTCCCGGCTGCAGACCTTCCCGCAACGCTCTGAAGCCGCACGCACCGTGTGGGTCGCACACATAACCGGTCTGGTCGAATACATCACGCATGGTGTCGGCTATCTGATTGTCGGTATAGGTGGCGCCGCTGATGTCAGCGCTGATGGCTGCATGGCTCTTGCCATATAGGTCGTAGATGCGGGCGAAGTTCGACGGGTCACCCACGTCCATGGCGTTGGCGATGGTCTGGACAGACGCTTTCGGACTGTATATGCCGGTCTGCAGATATTGGTAGAAGATGTCGTTGGCATTGTTGGCGGCGATAAAGCGCTTCACAGGCAGACCCATCCGCTTACCGAAGAGGGCGGAGCAGATGTTGCCGAAATTGCCGGAAGGCACGCACACCACCAGATCATCGGCCTTGCCCATACGTTTCATCTGAGCATAAGCGTTGAAATAATAGAAGGCCTGGGGCAGGAAACGAGCCACGTTGATGGAATTGGCGGAAGTCAGACGCATAAGGCGGTTCAAATCCTCATCCATAAAGGCGGACTTCACCAGACGCTGGCAGTCGTCGAACACGCCATCTACCTCGATAGCGGTGATATTGCGGCCGAGGGTGGTGAACTGACACTCCTGAATGGCGCTGACCTTCCCTTTCGGATATAGCACATACACGTGGATGCCTTCCACACCGAGGAAGCCGTTGGCCACGGCGGAGCCGGTGTCGCCTGACGTGGCGACGAGCACGTTCACCAGGGAATCGCCGCCACCTTCTTTACGGATGAAATATTGGAGAAGACGGGCCATGAAACGTGCACCTACATCCTTGAAGGCAAGGGTGGGACCATGGAAAAGTTCCAGCGAGTAGATGTCGTCGGTCACTTTCACCACCGGACAGTCAAACGAAAGGGTGTCATCTACAATCCGACGCAGACTGACAGCATCCACATCCTCACCGAAAAATGCATCTGCCACACGATAGGCAATATCCTGGAACGACAGACGGTCAATCTGCTCATAGAATGAAGCCGGGAGCGACTTGATTCGCTCGGGCATATAAAGTCCTTTGTCTTCGGCCAGTCCTTTCACCACCGCTTTCTCGAGCGTGGCATCCGGCGCTTGATGATTGGTTGAGTAAAACAGCATATATTATTCAATTTTCACTTTTCATTTTATATTCATAAACTCACGTATAAACTGGTCTTTCTCCAGCAGTCCGTACGAACCTGATTGGCAGGACTCTTCACTGAACACATCCACTGTGTCAGCATCTATACCTGGAGCGTATATCAGAAACGGCACGGGCTCAGCGGTATGGGTACGGTGGGCAACGGGAGTAGGGTGGTCAGGCAAAACGGCGATTGCCACCGGTTCGCCGATACAGCTGACAGGATGGGCGGGGTCGAACGACTCGAGCGGACCATAGACGGCCTCAAAAATCGGACGTACGGCACGACGGTCGAGGTATTCGATGGTCTGGATCTTCAGTTCCAGATTGCCGTCATGACCGGCTTCGTCACTGGCTTCAATATGCAGATAGACAAAGTCGTCGGTCTTCAGGGCTTCAACAGCAGCCTGGGCCTTCCCTTCGTAGTTGGTGTTGTAAAGGCCTGTGGCTCCCTCCACCTCGATACTGCGCAAACCGGCAAGCTTGCCGATTCCCTTCAGCAGATCGACGGCGGTGATGACCGCGCCTCGACGGATAGAAGGGAAGAGTGTGGTCAGGGGCGTCATGTTCGGCCGATAGCCTCCTGCCCATGGCCAGATGCTGTTGGCGGGGTCTTTTCCCTCGGCCATTCGCCGCAGATTGAGAGGATGGGTTGCCAGCAATGACTGCGAACGGAGAATCAGGTCGTTCAACAGGTCGGCAGTCGGCCGGGCTTCCGCCACGTCGGCCTTCACCAGTAACGGACGCCACGCCTGTCCTGGTACATCGTGGGGTGGGGTACAGCTGATGCGCTTGTCACCACCTTTGACCACCAGCAGGTGGCGGTATTGGATGCCTGTATGGAAATGTACACAGTCGGAGCCGAGATGCTCCTGGAGAAAATGTATCAACACGTCGGCCTCCTCTGTGGTGAGATGTCCGGCGGAGTGGTTCTTAATTACCTCGCCGTCCAGGCAGACAAGGTTGCAGCGGATGGCGAGGTCACCGTCTTCCAGCTCCACGCCGATGCTGGCGGCTTCAAGCGGACCGCGCCCTTCATATACCTGCTCCTGGTCATAGCCAAGAATGGCGGAATTAGCTACCTCGCTGCCGGGATGAAATCCGTCTTGCACGGTCTTCAGCAGACCGCAACGGCCCATCCTTGCCAGTGCATCCATGTAGGGAGTGCTGGCAAACTCCATCGGAGTTCTGCCGTCCAATGACTCCACCTTCCAGTCGGCCATCCCGTCACCTAATATAATGATATGTTTCACTTTTACTTTGAACTTTGAGTTTTGAACTTTGAACTTTATGATTAGTTTATTCTTTTGTAGCTTTTACAATTTTGATTTACGTAGCCAAGATTCTACTTCCATCATTATTCAAAGATTCAAATTGGGTGTCGTTGATGTATTGTGTCGTATGTAATAAGTCTAGCCAGTATAGGGTTTCGGTTGCTTCCTTTAATGCAATATTCATTTTAGAGGAGAAATCAGCTCTACTTTGAGCATTACTGCCTTCAAAGACATTCGCTCCAATACTTGTTCCTGACTTGAATACCTGCTTTGAAATAATATACTCTCTCTTTTCATCACGTAAATAAGAGTAGAGCTTTATTATCCTTATAGCAAAGTCTCGGGATATTAAATATATGTTATTATCGACATCTTTAAATCTCATGTTGTATGTGTTTTAAACAAACTCTAAAGTTCAAACCTCAAAGTTCAAACCTCAAAGTATTATACGTTTGCAATTCGCATGATGTCTGCAAACACACCGGCGGCTGTCACGCTCGCACCGGCTCCGTAGCCCTGAATCATCATCGGATATTCGTGATAGCGCTTCGTGGTAATCAGGATGATGTTGTTAGAACCCTCAAGATCGTAGAACGGATGGTGGGCATCCACCTCCTTCAAAGACACCTCACCTTTGCCACCGCATAAAGTGGCGACAAACTTCCATTTCTTCTGGCTGTCTTCCAACACCTTACGGCGGGACTCAAACTCGGCGTCGAGCGACGGGAGATTCTCCCAAAACTCTTCGATGCTGCCGGTGAAGAACGATTCAGGGATGAACAGATGTTTTTCAACATCCTCCTGGTTCATCTGGTAACCGGCCTCGCGGCTGAGAATCACCAACTTGCGAATCACGTCCTTACCGCTGAGGTCAACCCTCGGATCTGGCTCTGAATAACCTTCTTCCTTGGCCCTGCGGACTGTCTCGGAGAACGGGATGTCGGCGGAGATGGTGTTGAAGATATAGTTGAGTGTGCCGCTGAGCACTGCCTCGAGCTTCTCTATCTTGTCGCCTGAGTTAATAAGGTCGTTGATGGTGCTGATAATCGGAAGACCGGCTCCCACGTTCGTTTCAAACAGGTACTTCACGCCACGGTCACGGGCAGTGGCTTTCAAACGGGCATATTCGTTATATTCAGAGGAGGCGGCCACTTTGTTGGCTGCTACCACGCTGATGCTGTGACTGAGGAAGTCGTGGTAAAGCGATGCCACATCAGTGCTGGCCGTACAGTCCACGAACACGGAGTTGAAGATGTTCATGCCAATCACGTTGCCGCGCAGTTTGTGCATGTCACTGGCAGGACTGGCCATCAGCAGTTCCCGGTAGTTCTCCAAGTCAAGACCCTCACGATTGTACATGCCGTGGTGACCGTTGGCAATACCCACAACGTTCAGCTTTAGCCTGCGCTCGTTCATCAGCGTCTCACGCTGCTTGCGGATCTGGTTGATCAGCTTGCTGCCTACGGTGCCAGTACCGCAGATGAAGAGGTTGAGCACCTGGAACTCACTGAGGAAGAAGCTGTCGTGGATCACATTGAGTGACTTGCGAAGATAACGGCGCTCAACCACGAACGAGATATTGGTCTCGGAGGCACCCTGGGCACAGGCAATCACACTGATACCGTTCCGCCCAAGCGTGCCGAAGAGTTTTCCGGCTATGCCGGGCGTGTGCTTCATGTTCTCACCTACCACGGCTACCGTGGCAAGGTCTTTCTCTTGAGCCATCTTGAACATGGCGCCCATCTCTATCTCTTTCTTGAACTCTTCGTTGAGAACCTCACAGGCTTTGTCGGAGTCTTCGTTGCGAACACCGATGGAGGTGGAGTTCTCGGAAGAGGCCTGACTCACCATAAACACGCTGATGCCTTCACGGGCAAGGGCGGTGAAGATTCGCTGGTTCACACCGATCACGCCCACCATCGACAGTCCGGAGACGGTGATGAGGCTCGTGTCGTTAATCGATGAGATACCTTTGATGGCTCGGTCGTTATGTTCTGTATGCTGGGAGATTACCGTTCCTTTCGCTTCAGGATGGAAGGTGTTCTTAATCAGTATCGGGATATTTTTGATGCAGACAGGATAGATGGTAGGAGGATACACCACTTTCGCTCCGAAGTTACAGAGCTCCATGGCTTCCACATAAGACAACTGGTCTATGGTGTAGGCCGTGTTGATCACTTTCGGGTCAGCGGTCATGAAACCATCCACGTCGGTCCAGATCTCCAGCCGACGGGCATCGAGTGCCGCAGCAAGAATACTGGCTGTATAGTCGGAGCCGCCTCTGCCCAGATTGGTCACCTCGCCTGTGTTGTTGTCGGTGGAGATGAAGCCTGGAACAACGGCTATCGGACGACGAGACTTCGGATCGTTACCCTGAGAGAGAAAATCTTTGAACTCGCCTTTCACCAGCTCATAAGTGAGGGAGGCAATAAGCATGTTGGTCTGCTGTTTTTTCTCTGTCTTAATGAAATTCAGGGCGTTATGACAAGTGGCGCCGTCTATCATCGTGGAGACGATACTGGAGGATATACGCTCGCCGTAGCTCACGATGGCATTGGCGGTCTTCTCCGACAGGTCGCGAATCAGATAAACACCCTGATAGATGCTCTTCAGGTCGTCAAGCAATGAATCGACGGTCTTGAGCAGCCTCACCTGTTTCTCTGTGTCGGGAATGATGGCGTCAATCAGCTGATGATGACGTCTGACCATCTCATTATAAGATTCGATATACTTGGAATCACCGGATAATGCCTGATGCGAAGTGCTGATAAGATGGTCGGTGATTCCTCCGAGTGCTGACACCACTACGATGACGGGCTCTTCGCATGACTCTACAATTCTCTTTACATTCAGAATGCTTTCTGCGGAACCCACGGATGTTCCGCCAAATTTCATTACTTTCATTACTTAATCGGTTTTATGTAACAATTGATAACTCACCATGCTCGCCTCAGCCAGAGATACGACGTCTGTGAATCGGCAAACATAATATGTATACCTGCATGGCACATATATTTGGCAAAATTACACATTTTAATCCGAAGTGAGAAATATAAATGGTTAAAAGTGAAAAAAACACAAGATTTTGAGTCCTTCGGGTGCGAAACTGGCCAAAAACAATGCAACCCGCTTCACAGCGGGTTGCATGTAATGAAAAAAATACTAACTAATTATTCTAATATGGAAAGTTTCTATGCTGATAAAAATTGACTATTCTTTTTTTTTACAATGCAAAGGTACGACAAAAAAGACACCCTTTTAAAGCATTTTCTCTAATTTGAAGTAGGTCTTTTCCTAATCTTTAGAGGATTTCCCTACTGCTTATGGCCGATGTGTCGGGAAAAATGCGTAACTTTGCAAAAACTTTGGTAATCAATAATTGAGCCCACTTGAAAAAGTCCTGATAGGTCGATAATACCACATGGGTGGTGTCCCTCCCCCTTGGTAATCAGATATTTATATTCAAGCCCTGTAGGGG
>FLNY01003110.1_pt1 | contig 70973 bp, 38 predicted proteins | sample 1140381 | NCBI WGS metagenome assembly FLNY01 (sample SAMEA3878172, study PRJEB12797) | bioreactor metagenome | biome: Moose rumen | place: Sweden | collected 2011-10
TCTAATTCTGCTATGTTTGCTACATAGAACGGCTCCTCGTCGAATGTGAATCGATGTGCAAGTCTGCCAATACGAGACCATTCAGAAAACAACAGACCTCTATCGTCTGGTTTGCCCTGCAAACAACGTCGTAGTTTTACTGACTCATATTTCGCTATCGTATGTGGTTTCTTATACTTTTGTGCAAAATCTCCGTTGCCCACCATGTCCATATCCCAAAGGGCTTCGTAAACTTTAACTTTCTCCTCTTCGTTAACGGTGTGAGGGATTTCCGTTATCAGTTCTTGATCATTTCGACAACCAATGAACAAGACCCTCTCTCTATTTTGAGGAACACCATAGTTTGCCGATAAAACAACAATAGGTGCTTGAATGTTGTAAAGACGAACCTCCTTCATTATTGCTTCAAAGTTACTCAAGGTGTTTGTATGCCCCTTGAAAGTTTCTCTGATGAACTCGATACACTCATCGAATGTGGCAACAAGTATTTCAAGTGACTTTTTCAGGTTCTCAGCCTCTTGCTTGCAATTCCCCATCTTTGCAATTATACCTATCGCATCTATCGTATTTTCAAGAATTTGCTCATCTGAAATGGTCTCTACAATGGCATTATAACCATCAACAAAGACATCGTTGTCTATGTGTGCTGTAGTTTTTAACTGAATAACTTGTTTACGGATAGCCTCTCTCTGTTGTCTCATCTTCAAAAGAATCAGACCGTGTCGAACCGTATTAACAGACTCATCACTCTTGCTGACATTGTATGGAAGGTGCTTGGTTACGTCTTTAAGTTGCTGGTCTAAGTTGTTAAAGTACATCTCCCAAGTCTTATCCAGATTTTCATCTGTTGTTTCCATATTCAGCCTAAGATAGATTGTCTCATATATTGCGGTTGGTAGCAAAGGTTTCAATGAATCATTGAGAAAGGCGAACAACTGAGACATTTTCATGTCATCAACGATTGAGCGTATTTCCCGAAGGATGCGCTCTTTGATGCGACCTTCATCCTTTGTTAGGATGCCCTTAACGTTTTCCATTACAAAGTACTTGGGGCGAAGAGCCTTTATTACTTTCAGATAATGGAAAAACAAATCATCACGCTTGTCAAGTTTCTTCCTTCTCCCAGCAAGACTGAATGACTGGCAACTTGGTCCACCGGTAATGACGTCAATCTCTTGCCCTGCAAGCTGTTTCAGCAGATTTGGCAAAAAGGAATCATCCATAATGTCCTGGCACATAAACTTAGTGTCCAGACCAAGCATTTTGTTATAACGAACCCGATGCGTCAGTTCACAATTCTCGTTGATGTCACTTGCAAGACGGAAGTCGTAATACTTACTTTCCGTATATGCTTGCATAAACCCTTCGCTGAAACCTCCCGCACCAGCAAATAAATCAAGATATGTAACAGCCTTACGGCTCGATATGAATTCTATTTTCTGCGACATGTTGTTCCTAAAGCTAATAACCTTAGTTGTTGAATCTCAATAATTCATTTATATCCACCTCTAATAGCTGGGCAATTCTCATTAGATTACCCAAATCTGGTTGGCATGTATTGGTACACCATTTGGAAACGGTAGCTGTGTCTTTACCCAACTGCTCAGCCAGCCACTTATTAGTGCGCTTTTTGTCTGCAAGCACAACTTTCAAACGGTTTAAGTCTCTATTCTCTTCCATAATTGTGACTTTCAGGTGCAAAGTTACACATTTTCCATGAGAATCTGACAAAAGGCCACGGAAAATATACAATATTTTCAACTTTCTCCGGTTCTCCGGTTCTTTTCTGCCTCGGATTGAACGGACCGGGAGAATTCTTGTTGAAATCCGGTACTATTTAGCCTCTCGACTTAAGTCGCGAGGTCGCGTGGCTATTGTCGCGAGGTCGCGTGACTTAAGTCGCGAGGTCGCGTGACTAAAGTCGCAAGCTTGAAAAGTTCCCCTTTGCAGCCCGATTCTCTGTCGCCGGCGTAGACAACGGCACGGCGGGCTATGTGGAAACGCCAAATAATCTGGGCTAAAAAGTAGCGCCGCCATGCCCGATTGAGGGGCGTGGCGGCACTGAAAAACTATCTTATGTACCTATTAAGATCAGAATTCTTCCTCATCGTCGTTGCCCCAGACGGAACTATGAGCCTTACGCGAAAGGGTTTCTAAATCAGCGTCAGCATTTTCTCTTGTGAGTTTTGCACCACTGACGGTCTGCATCAGTTGCTCGGTGGACAGGACGACCATTTGCGTCTGCGGTTCTATATAATTCTTTTTCATTGCTATACTCTGTTTTATTTTTGTTGATATTACTACTATTTACTTAACCACAACCTTCTTGCCGTTCTTCACGAAGATGCCCTTTGTGGGCTGTGCAACGCGAACGCCGCTCAGACTGTAGACGGCGTCATCAGCCCCGGCGGTCTGAAGATTGCTGATGCCGGTGGCATCCTGGCTATAGATGATACGGAGGGCGCGAGCACCGGAGGGGGTCGTCAGGTATGCACGGAACGGATTCACGCTGATGGTCTCAACAGTGGCAACCTTATAGAAGCCGAGGCCATCAGTGCCGTTCTGGAGCACATAGCTATCAGCGGGCACATAACCAGTGGCATAAACACCACGGAGCAGACCATTGCTGACAGGTTCGCTGCCCGTAGCGGCCACAGCGGCATCGCTGCCCGTGAAGGTGAATGTGCCAGTGCCGTTGAGCAGCACGGGGGCATCGGCGGTGATGCTTGTTACATTCTCTGCCGTAATATCCGAACCGCTGACTTCAGTCAGATTGTAAGCCGTAGCACCTTCGGGAATCGTAGCGCTGAAGGGCAGCACCATCGTGGCGGCACCACTGACGGTCTTCTCGAACGAAGCAGCGGTGGCCGTGAAGACTGTAGGTGCAGCGAAAGGCTTCTGGTCGGTCAGCACGAGGTTGGCGCAGGTGCCATCGACGATGACGTTCTGCCCGTTGGTCACCATACCCTCGTTAGCCACGATGAGGCAGTTGGGGTTGGCAGTGGTCAGGGCCGTGGCCTTCGTGATGCCTGTAGCGTCGATGGAGGTGGCGGAAGCGTCGGCAAGGGCGGCCTTGGCACTGGCGGTGAACACGTCACTGCCGGAGAAGACGTAGCTGTACGCGACATCGTCTTTATAAACTGCCATAGAACTTACGGTTACATCACCCGTAGTCTTGACTGCGTTCAGATGGAAGTAAGCATAATCCTTAATATTGATCTCAACCTTTCCATCCGTAAATGAAGGATTCAACTCAGTCGTATTATTGTCAGCATCACGATTGATCAGGACACGCAAATTAGCACCCGAACCTTTGAATATAAGTTTATCGTAGTCCGACAAGTCGGCATATTGTGTATTCGACACATTGCTATTGCCATAGAGAAGGCCATTGTAACCAGTAACGCTATAGTTCTGAGCAAAATATATATCGTCGCTTGTCTGATTTGCATTGGCACCAACCCCATCCCAAACGTGATACATGGCTTTGGAAAGTTCTGTGTAGTGCGGATCGTTGGCTTTGATAACATTTCCGTGGAGTTCGGCAGACGAAATGGTCATTGTCCCTGCTGTACTATTGCCAAACCAATACATCGTGTTCAGACTTGTGGCATTTACCAAGTACGAAGCGACACCATCCCTGCCAAGGGGATTGTTACCAAATTGCTGGCTCCAACTATCAGCGGCATTTGCAAATTGGATGGTACCAATAACGGCAGTACCCGTGTAATTCACCTTAAAACCGTCGCAGTTAGAAATATCAATACCATCCAATGGCAAATTAACTTTCAGGCTGCCGTATGATGCGGCACCATCCTCGCCATAATGACTGGTCACGATGCCAGTTTCGTCATCGTATGATATATAGCCCTCACCTTTTAAGTCGGTCTTGTCAATAGTGGCGACACCGTTTTCGTCGAAAACAAGGCTTAACGGCTTCTCTATGTAGGCAGCGTTGATAGTTACGGAACCAGCGTCTGAGTTTGTGCTAATACGTATCGCCTTAACAGCGGCAAGCTGTGCAGCGGTAAATTTCTCAGACAGCGTGATTTCTTTCTTGTTTGCACTCCAATATGCCATGGAGCGACCATCGTCAGAACCTTTGAGCACAGAGCCATCAGTGAGTTCCACGTCGATTCGCCATGAGGCCTTATAGTCAGCAGCCTCTACCACGAGTGTGGTGTACTCACTCAAATCGCCGCTGAGTCCTTTCAGCTCCATGTAGGCATAACTTCCGGCTGTCCATGCAAAAGACTTGGTAGAAGAATCCCAAGTGGAATTGCCCGTTGCAGTCGAAGAACTCAGGTCAGCATAGAGTTTCGTAGCATTCACCGCTCCCACTCCGACGATAAGGAGTGCGAGTGTCAACATTAGTTTAGTAATTTTTCTCATTTCGTTTTAATTTAAAATGTTAATGATTTAGTTTATGTCTTCAAAAAAAGTTCCGGATTTCGCTGCAAAGATAAATAATGTTCGCGTACTAAAGTTTTGAAAATATCTCATTGAATTGCCGCTGAGGTTTCATGGACGTTTTGAAACCAATTTGAAAAACAATTGCAACTAATGGAAAAGTTTTACAGCGATTGTGAATAATTTTTACAAAACAGGAGCACGCCAAAGAAGAAACGGCCCTTCTCGGGCAAAAAAGCAGCCCTTCTCGAGCCAAAAAGCACCGCTTCTCGAATCGAAAAGCGGCACTTTTTTCAAGGCGATTTGTAAACGCGCTGATTACCAATGGATTACAAAATCGAAAGGTTTTATTTGAATATTTCTTTACATATTCATCGCCAAACAACTCATTTGTTCAGCCGTTTCTTTCCATCAACCACATAGACGCCCTTGGCGGGACGGGAGAGGGGACGGCCCTGAAGGTCGTAGACACTTTGAACTATGAACTTTGAACTATGAACTTGCTTGATGCCGTCAGTCTCCGGTTTCAGCACGCCGGGGTCAGGCAGCATGCGCGAGGTGGAGATTTTCAGCACGTCGAGCTTGGCGCCGTCCTCACGGCTGACGATGGTCAGGCTGTGCTGACCAGGTTCGAGATGCTTGCGCATCTGTCCGAGATAGTTCGACATGCTGACCCACGACCAGACGTTGCCTGCATCGGCCATACCGTTGGCCAGCGAGGGCGTGTCGTCGTCGAAGGCCATGTAGTAAGAGTCGTCATCGAAGCTGCCGTTGGTGTTGATGCGGGCAAAGAGCGTGTAGTCGCCTTCCTGCTCGACGGTGAAGTCGGCCATCAGCCAGTTGGCGTGGTCCTGCGAGAGCGTGGTGGCGTTCTGGACCGTCTCGACATACTGGCCGCCGCTGCACGTGGCGTCGCTGACGACGCGCAGGTTCTGTCCGTTGTCCGACGAGCGCATGTCCTCAGCCTCAATCCAGATGCTGGCCTCGCCCTCGTCGGCCGTAGGGAGGTAGATGGGCGGCTGCTGGTCGGTGCCCCACCACTGTGTCCAGCGCTCGATGTCGTAGCTGTTCCAATAGTTGTCGGGGGCAATCTCTACGTTCGTATCCACATCTTCCTGTCCGAGCAGATAGCGACGTATAAATGCCTGTAATTCCGGATACTGACTCTGCGGCAGTCCGCAGTGGTCGCCGTGACCGACGAAGGTGTAGCCGCAACGCTCCTCGATGCCATACTGCTGCCACACCTTGCGGGCGGCCTGCATGCTGATGAAGCCTGAGGGATCGGCCAGCCAGGTCATGCTGGGATTGCCCACCATGATGAGAGCACGCGGACAGATCATGGCTGCCAGCTCATGATGGTCGTAAGGCAGATAGCTGACGTTGTCGCCGTTGAAGCTGTCGCGCAACGAGGAGAGGAACCACGTGTAGTTGGTGTTGCTGATCTTCTCGACGTTGATGGGCAGCCACTGGCTGACGCGCCACGAGGCAACGCCGCCGCCACCAGGCTCCTGCGGGATGGTCAGGGCGACGCGCTCGTCGAAGGCACCGCAATAGAGGGCCATCTTGCCGGCGAACGAGCAACCGGTCACGGCAATGTGCTCGGTGTCGATGCGAGTGACCTCCGGACCCAGCTGCACCAGTCCGTCGATGAGCCGGCTGACGCCCCATGCCCACTTGATCTCAGTGCCGTTCTTGGCCAGTTCCGGATAGAGCGTATCAAAGGGTCCGGAGCCGTCGCCGCCGTTCTGCGAGTCGGTGGCCACCTGCGTGAAGTTGAAGGCCATGTGGGCAATCGAGCCTACACCATTGAACAAACCGGTGCCGAGGCTACCGCCATTGCCGCCCATACCGATGACAATGGGGAAGGGAGCCGTGCCGCCCGAGGGATAGAGTATTGAAGAAGTGAGCGTGATCGACTTGCCGCCCACGGTGACCTTCACCGTCAGCGTGTTGCCGCTCATCGAGGCCTGCACCTGGTCAGGGGTGACCACGGGCTTGCGGCCAAGCTCATAGTGCTGAAGCTCATGCGATATTTCACTGCGGCGCAAGGCCCAGTCCTGGAAGTCGAGGGCACGACCGCTGCCATCGCTATAGAGGAAGGGATCAGTCAGCTGTTCGATGAAGGGCAATTCGGAGCGCGAGGGGTAAGCCGGTTCGGCAAAATCGGCACCCGTGTCCTCGACATCGTAGACCAAGGGCCGCTCCGAGGCGTCCTTCGCGCGTACAATAATACTATATGACGCTGAACCTTCTTTGAACTCATCGTTGCCTGCGAACGTGGCGGTGACGACGGCACGTCCTCTACCCTCGTCCAGCACGACCTCGCCCGTCGCAGAGTCGATAGTGGCCAGGTCGGCCGGTGTGGCCGTAATGGCATAAGTCACGGGCAGATGGTTGGGATTGCTGAGCACGGGAGCCGTGAAGGCATCGCCCTCATAGAGCGTAACGATGGCAGGCGTGAAAGCGAGCTCAGGGTCTTTCTTTGCCGGAATCGACAGGTCGAACGTCTCGAGCCAGAGGTCGAGGATGCGCACCGAACCGTGCTCCTCGCCGTTGCCACCAGAGAGCACCACCTCGGTGACGTTCTTCAGGTTGGCCGACGAGACATAGTCAGCCAGCCGGAACTCCTGGACACCTGTCTGCGTGACACTGATGGTGGTAGCGTCAGAGCCGTTATAGACGAGCAGTCGGAAGTTCTGACCGTTCAGGTCGGCACTCTCGACGCCAATCTTCTCATAACCGGTGAGGTCGCCCGTCGGCAGATGGAGGTTGCGAATCTGGTTGGCCCACTTCTGGGTCCAGGTCATCGTTTGGGTGGTTGCATCCCATTGCACCTCGCCAGAAAGGGTCGGATTGGAAAAGTCGGCATGCACCTTGGTGGTGTTCGAAGGCGTGTCGTCGTCGGGATTCTGTTCTATGCCCAACAGTTCGAGGGCCTTGGCGGCATAACGCCGCCCCAGCTCACGATAGCTGGCCGACGAGAAGTGGAGGTTGTCGCCCTGATGGCCCAGGTTGGCCGACGAGACGACGTAGCTCTGCGGGATGACTGTCGGCAGACGGTTGATGGTCGTATTGGCACCGCCGCACGAACCGCCCATGGAGGTCTGTACGACCTCACCGGCTATCAGCGGCACTTCGAGCGTGCTGAGGCCCAGGTCGCTGAGGAGGTCGCCGTAGACCTTCTTCACCTTCTGGAGCCACTGGTCGCTGTAGGCGTCGCTCTCGCCCTGATGCAAGAGGATGCCCTTGATGACGCCCTCCTCTTGGGCCTTCTGGGCAGCCGCAATCAACTTCTCGCGGGGATTGCCGTCGTAAGCGTTGACCATGTCTTTCTGCCACTGCTGGGTGACCTCATTCTGGATGTAGCTCTTATAGTCGGTCTTGTCGAACAGGTCGATCTTACATCCGGCGACGGCCACATTGATGACGCCCACGCGCACCTCGTCGGGGAGCGCCTCCGTCATGGCACGACCGAAGTAGTCGGCTGGTGACAGTTTAGTGCCGCAACGGCAGAGCGGGGGCAACGCTTTGCGCCACTCGCCGGCCACGCGGTCGTCGCAGTCGATAGCCGACATCATGAGAAAACGGTCGCTGATGCCTGTTAGGTCTTGCGCCTCGATGGTGCCCTGTCCCTCCATGTTGCTCTGTCCGATGCAGAGGTAGACGTAGAAGTTGGGATCAACATCAGCTTTCACCGTTGAAAAGATACTCGCAACAGCCATTGCGCTGAGGAGTGTTAATTGTCTGATAATCTTCATAGTTAGTTGTTGGTTTTAGTTAATAATAAGTTAGTGAATTGCTTCTTCGACTTTGAAAGGATGACCGAAGAGAAAGGGGAACCAGATGTAGCAGGACGCCCCTGCAGGTCGTAGACAGGGTTATTGTTTGTTGTTTCACGTTTATTGTCACTGATGCCTGCTGAACCGACGGGAAGGAACTGCCAGCTGTCCCATTGAAGGCCGTCGGACTCCGTTGCAACGAAATAGACATTCTGAACGCCACGCAGACGCGCAGGATTGGCAATGTCGTAAACGGCTGTACCGTCAGCCTCGATGCTCAAGATGGCTGCGGGTTGGGCGCCCAGGTTGCCGGGACGCACCTCTATCACGCCGCGCCCACGGGTGCTGAGCTGCAACTGCGCAGGTCCGTCGGAACCGAAGTCCACATTGCGCACCATCGTCCATGCGCCGGCCTGCAGACTGATTAGCAATGGTTCGTGGGAAAGATTCTTCGACGGATGTTCCACGTTATGAAAATCCTCGTAACTGATGCCGCCAGCCGTTGACATTGTCTCTGCCTGCTGAAGCGCGTAAGGGTCGAGCGAATGGAGGGCGTCGGGACCAGCGTCAGACGGTGAGACGGAATTGACCTTCTGCTGACGTTCGTAAACGGTGGCATGGTCGATGGCAATAGAGCGGAAACCCGAGGCGCCCGTCTGCATCTTCTGTTCAAGGGTCTGTGTGTGATAGAGCAGATAATAGCTGATGCCAAACTTTTGCAGATGCGTGTGGTTGTTGCCGTAAGGATAGCCAAAGCGGCCAGGGTTGGCCAGATACTCGCCTGCGTAGCGCCATGAGGTAGAAACGAGCGGGGTACTGGTCGTCATATAACACATGCTGGCTGACGTCGGTGCGTCGAGGCTGCGGCCATAGTCTGCCCAGTCATCGCGGTCGCTCCAGGTGGTGCAATAGGTGTAGACCAGCTTACCGTTCATGACGTTGAGTTCGTTAGCCTCAAAATGATAGGGAGCCGGTATCTCGACGGCTGCCCCGTCGAGAGAAATGAGGTTGGGCCTGAGCTTGACGATGCGCGCATTGCCGGGCATCAGCTTCGTGCCTTCGGCATTGACCGAACCGCCACCGAAAGCCAGATAGCCGGTGCCGTCAGCATCGATGCAGACGCCCGGATCGAAAGGAGAGCTGCACAAACCGACGCCGGGCGAGGATTTCGAGATGAGCGCATGGGTGAGCGGTGAGCGCCAGGGGCCTGTGGGCGAGGTGCTGGTGAGCACGCCGACGCCAGCCCCGCTATTTGAGAAATAGAGATAGAAATGGGTCAGTCCGTCGTCTTCTTGACGGCTGACCACCGAGGGTGCCCAGGAGGCATAACACCAGGAGCCGCAAAGTGCACCGACGTCGATGATGCCATGGAAAGTCCAGTTGACAAGATCGTCGGTTGAAAAGACGACAAGCGACTTGATGGAGCCATAGTGATTCTCGCCTGTACGTCCATTGGCGATGAACTGCTGGTGGTCGTTGGTGCCATAGACATAAAGCCGACCTTCATATTCCACTGCCGTAGGGTCGGCACAGAAGACGCAGGGTGAGATAGGATTGCCATTCGCTGAAGTCTTGTAGGTAGGCTTCAGGCTTTGGGCCTTGACGGCTGTCAGGATGCTGACCATGGCCAGAGTGAAGATAAGAATTCTTTGCTTCATGACTGCAAAATTAGGGATTTCCCATGAGAAAGGAATTAAGAATTGTCTCAAAAGCATTTGAGGCGGTTACATGTCAGCAAATAAATGTTAATTACGGCTGTCCTGCGAAGTTAAAAAAGCCCAAAAAACACAGGATGCAATTATCGGAAAATCGACTTTTTTTGTTAACTTTGCAGTAAAGAGAATGCTCTTATATTTAATTATTAACCTCTAAAAAAAGAATTATGTCAAAGACAACTGAATTACAAATCGAAAAAAGCCGCAATCTGATAGGCGGCTTGCGCAAGCACCTGAAGAGCGGTGTTGGCGGCGGCGTGACTATGGCTGAGATTGACGAGATGGAGCGACAGCTGGCCGAACTTCAGAAGGCTAACGACGAATGTGATCGTCTGAGGGCAGAACTGTCACCAAAGGTGAAGCACATGAACGACGTGATGCTCGGTGTAAAGGCAGCATACACAGAGCACAAGAAGACCCTGAAGGGCTACTACCCGCAGGAACGTTGGGCAGAATTTGGAGTGCCCGACAAGCGATAAGTGTCTGATTCTTACGGCGTAGAGCCATTCTGCTCTACAAATTCGCGGGGCGAAACGCCAAAGTGCTTGCGGAAGACGGTGGAAAAATAACCGAGGTTAGAGAACCCGACGGCATAAGCCACCTGAGTGATATTAAGCTTCTGCTCGCGCAACATGCGGGCACCCTGCTCCAGACGGAGATTCCGTATGAACTCAGAAACGGGAATGCCCGTCATGTCCTTCATCTTGCGATGCAGATGAGCCCGGCTAATGCCCACCTCTTCACAAAGTGTGTCGACGCCAAAGTCACTGTCGGAGAGGTGGGCGTTGATGCTCTTCATGATGCGCTCCATGAGCTGCTCGTCGTTGCCCTTGAGCTCCGGCGCCTCAATACGGTCGGCCGGTTGCTGAGCTCCTGAGAACTTGCCCTTCAGACGCAGGTGGTTGGCTATAAGATTGTCGATGGTCAGATGAAGCTCGTCCATCGAGAAGGGTTTGGTCAGATAGGCATCCGCACCCTTCTCAAGACCTTCCAGGCGGTTGCCGACGTCGGTCTTCGAGGTGAGCATGATGACGGGAATGTGGCTGATGTTCACGTTCGACTTCAGCATGCGGAGCATTGTGAAGCCATCCATCTCGGGCATCATCACATCGCTGACGACGACATCATAAGAATTGGTCAGCAGCTCCTTGAGGCCATCCTTGCCGTTATGACAGACGGCGAAGTAATAATAGGCACCAAGCTCATGACCGATGTAGCGGCCGATTTCCTCATCGTCGTCGACAACCAGCACACGGTAGTTTGAGCGCGGTTGCTTCTTGGCCGCAATCTTCATGGTAGCCGGTTGCTCCGGCCGGTCGTCAATTTCATTGGCGTTCAGATGGTTGTGCCCCATGGGGATGGTCACGGTGAACTGACTGCCCTTGATACCGTCCTGACGGTTGCGGGCAATGATGGTGCCATGGTGCATGTCGACAATCATCTTGCAGAGGTTCAGCCCAATGCCTGTGCCCTCGATGTGCGACGACTTGTCGGACTTGCCCTGATAGAAACGGTCGAAAATGTGCTGTATGGTGTCTTCTCGCATACCGGTGCCATTGTCAGTGACGATGATGACCACATTCCGGTCTTCGTCGTCAGTTTTCAGGTCTATGTTAATGTCCCCTTGGTCGAACGTATATTTGAAAGCATTCGATAACAGGTTGCTGACGACTTTGTCGAACTGGGTCCGGTCAATCCACGCCTTGACAGGGAGATCTGGATGGGTGAAGGTGAAAGTGATGCCGCGCTCCTGGGCATTGTATTCGAAAACTTTATAGATGACACTGATAAACTCCTGCATATCGGTCTCACGACAGTGCAGGTGCATCTGTTGCTTGTCAATCTTGCGCACGTCGAGAATCTGGTTGACAAGCGTCAGGATGCGCTGGGCATTGCGGTCGATGACCTCAAGGTCTATGCGCGACTCGTCGTCGAGATTGCGACGGCGAAGCTTCTGCAAGGGCGACATGATGAGCGTCAGCGGCGACCGGATGTCGTGCGTGGAATTGATGAGGAACTTCATCTTGTCCTCGTCAAGTTGCTGACGCATGTGGCGGCGGTATATCAAAACGAGGAAGGCTATGATGGCCAACAGGATGAGCAGGTAGAGGAAATAAGCCAGCGGCGTCCGATACCAAGGTGGCGAAACGGTGATGGTATAGACGGCGGGAGCGGAGACGACACCATTGTCGATGGCTCTCACCTCCAGTTTATACATGCCGCTGGGCAGATGGTTGAAGACAATCACATTCGTTCCCTCCGGGTTGCGAATCCACTGACGGGCATTGTCAAGTCGATATTCGAAGATGGTATTGTCAGCATTCGAATAGTTGAGCAATGAAAATTCCAGCGAGAAAATGTTTTCGAGATATGACACGCGGAAGTGAGTCGACTCAGTGACGGGTTGATCGGTGACGCTATGTCCGCCTGAGGTGGTGAGAGTATTGGCAGCATTATTTCCGATATAGAACCCCGTCAGGCGGATTTCACCATCAGAGGCCCGCACTTCGTGCACCTGCCTCGGTGTAAAGATTGTGAGACCGTCACTGGTGGCAAAGGCAATGCGGTCGTCGTCGGTGTGCAAACCGGCGCTATAGACATATTCATGGACAGAAAGACCGGAGCCATTGACATAGCTGACCCAACGGTCGTCACTGGTGTGATAGTGCCAGATGCCCATCGACGTGCTACACCAGATGTTGCCTCCGTTGTCCTGAACAATATAGTTGACGGCAAGGTTCTGCAAAGGTTCTGAGTTGGGAAAAAGCTGAACGACGTTCGACTTGCGCCGCCAGACGTAAAGCCCCTGCTCGGTGCCCATGAGCATGTCGCCGTCGTGAGTTTCGCAAAGGGCATTGCAGAGGCGCGTATTATTGAGCACCAGCCAGCCGTACGGCCGGAAACTATCAGCCTCGGGGGCATAGCAACAGACGCCCGACGAAGTGCCTATCCAGACAACGCCTTCATGGTCGGTGGTGAGCGTCATCACCCAGTCGTTGCAGAGATAGCCGCGCAAGGTGTCGCCTGTCTGACTCATCGTCAAGTTGCGGAAGCTGCGGGTTGCACGGTCGTACATGAGCACACCCTTTGAGAATGCAGAGAAGAAAAGATGGCCATGCCCGTCGTCGGTCATGCCCGAGAACTTGTCGCAATCGAAATTACTGAGCATCTGGGAGCGGCCTGTCAAAGGGTCGTAGCTGAAAAGGGCATGACTCGTGCCCAACCAATAATTGCGTTGGCTATCGCGATAGATGAACTCTACATCGCTGGGAGCCGAGGGATGAGCCACGATACGACCGATGGAGTCGAAGCCGTAGACGCCCTTGTTCTGAACAGTCACCCAGAGGCGGTCGCCATCGCCCTCGCAAACGGATGAGACATAGGTGCCGATGTCAACTTTCTGCCCTGAAAAACTCCACGATGAAAACTGTGCCTTCCGACTGGGAATCATCAGCAGGCCTTTCTGCTGGCATCCTACCCAGAGGTTGCCTTGCCGGTCTTCGGTGATGGCCCATATTTTCGTGGCATTCAAGTCAATGCCTTGAGCAACGGCAGGATAGCGTACAAGACGTCGTGTGCCTGCAGGAATCCAATAAAGGCCACTACCTCGGGTGCCGACAAAAATGTTACCCTGTCGGTCCTTGAAGGCCGTGCGGAATCCAACCTGCTTGCCTTCAAGGGCGGAGAGGTCGAAGCGGGCCACCGACAGCTGTCCGTCCTCAAATGTCAGGAAGTTATCGCGGCAGACAACGACGGGCTTGCCATTAAAGTCGAAGAAGTCGGTGGGCGTGCCATAGGTGGCGTCAAACATCAGGAGCTTTCCGTCGGGGAAGCGGCAGCTGAGGGTGTTGGAGGCACTTTTCCAGAAACGTCCCGCCGCGTCCTCATAGATATGACTAAAATAAGCATCCTCAACGGTTGAACTGGCGTAGCCTCTAATCTGTTTAAGAGTGAGCGTCTTTGCATCAAGTTCATAGAGACCATACCCGGCGGTGCCTATGAACAGCCGGCCATCACGCATCTGTCGGATGTCGTTGACGCGCGGCAAATTGCCGTCTGGAAAAATAAAGTTTTCGAAGTGGTCGGTCGCGTAATTGTAGCGCTGAAGGCCTTTGCTGGTTCCTACCCACAATTGGCCTTCATGATCGGTGTAGACGCAAGAGACGACATTGTATTTGAGCGAAGTCGTGTCGGCAGGATCGTTCAGATAGGCCGTGAAGCGATAGCCGTCGAAGCGGTTCAATCCATGCTCCGTTCCAATCCAGATATAGCCGGCCTTGTCTTGGCAAATGCTGGTGATGATAGTACTAGAAAGGCGGTCGCTGGCAAAAAACAAGCCCGTCTGCGCCGAAACGCAGACAAGGCTAAATATCAATATAATGGTCAAATAAAGTCGTTTCATATATCTTAGTCAGTAATATTCAGTCGCTTGCAAAGATACACAAAATCCGACAAACCACCAAACTATTTCAGAACTTTTATGTCGCCCTGCTCATCATAAACGAGCTCGGCAATCTTAAGGCTACGCAGCCATGTCTTACCGTCAGAGGGCACGCAGTCGTGATGGAACAGATACCAATGACCTTGATATTCGCAGATGCTGTGATGGGTTGTCCATCCGACGACGGGTTCGAGTATGACGCCACGGTAGCGGAAGGGCCCATAAGGGTTGTCGCCGACGGCATAGCAAAGGAAATGAGAATCGCCTGTGGAATAACTGAAATAGTATTTGCCTTGATACTTGTGCATCCACGATGCTTCGAAGAATCGATGTGGATCACTGGCTTTCAAGGGATTGCCGTCGGCATCGACCACCAGGACAGGGCGTGGCTCCTCGGCAAACTGAAGCACATCATCAGTCATTCGGACGACACGGGCCGGCAATGCGGGTTCATCGCCCTGAGGCAGATAGGCATTCTCGAGCGACTTGTTGTCACGATAGCGTTGCAATTGTCCGCCCCAGATACCACCGAAGTAGCAATAAATCTGACCGTCGTCGTCTTTGAACACGCAAGGGTCGATACTATAGCTGCCACGAATGGGATTTGGCTCCGGACGGAAAGGGCCCTCGGGTCGGTCAGCGATGGCAACGCCGAGGTGGAACGTGTCGTTTTTGTCCTTCATCGAATAGATGAGGTAGTATTTGCCGTCCTTCTCGACCACGTCGTTATCCCACAACTGGCGGCCTGCCCATGGGATGTCGTCGACACTGAGGATGAGACCCTCGTCACGGCACTCGTCATGCTGAGGGTCAGCGAGCGACAGACAATGATAGTCGCGCATGTTGAAGTGGTCGCCATTGTCATTTTCAGGTACGCCCGATTCCCAATCGTGCGAGGGATAGATGTAGAGGCGTCCGCCAAAAACGTGAGCCGACGGGTCGGCCATGAAATCGCTTGGGAAAAGATATCTGTGTTGCATAGTAACTATTTATAAAGTTGAATGATTTTCTGAATGACAGGCTTCTCGTTGTATTGCCTATCGAAGAGAAGCGGATAGTTGGTGCGTCCACGCATCGGCCAGTTGTTGAGCCATGAGTTTTGGTCGGCCACACCCCAGAGAGTAATGCGTGAAATCTGCTGGCGATGCTTGGCGTAGATGCGGAAGAACTCCAGATAGCGCTCCTCCCATTGACGTGCCACATCGTTGGGAAGTCCATTTACGTAAGGATTCATACGTTGCTGATATTCAAAGTTTTGCTCAACCGACGCCCCACTAAACTGACGAGGGTTGGGCAGCACGTTGAGATCGAGTTCAGTCATCATGACCTTCACGCCCTCGGCGGCAAATGCGTCGATGGACTTCTCATACTCCGCGAGATCAGGATAATCCATGCCGTTGTGGCTTTGCATACCCACGGCATCGATGCGTAAGCCCTTGGCCTTCAGTTGGCGCACCAGACGGCAGACGGCCTCACGTTTGCCGGGCTTGGCCATTGAGAAGTCATTATAATAAAGTTCAGCATCGGGGTCAGCCTCATGGGCTGCCCGGAAGGCAATCTCGATAAAATCGTCGCCAATAATATTATACAAAGGCGACTTACGCCAAGAGCCGTCATCCTCAAAGGCTTCGTTGACCACATCCCAACCAAGAATACGACCACGATAGCGACCGACAACCGTTGCTATGTGTTTCTGAAGTCGCTGAATGAGCACCTCGCGGCTGACAGGTCGTCCCATGTCGTTGACGAACAGCCACTTGGGAGCCTGCGAATGCCACACGAGACAATGCCCTGTCGGGGTGAGCCCGTTCTGCTCGCAGTAGTCAACGAACTTGTCAGCCAGCCGGAAATCAAACAATCCCTCAGCGGGTTGCAACACTTCTGACTTCATGCAGTTCTCCGCAACAGCAGCATTGAAATGCTTGCACACCACTGCCGTTGCTTGGTTGTCCTGACCATCGCTTTGCCACTGATTGAGCGCCACGCCGACAAGGCAATACTTGCCAAGCACATCCTTCAGCGTCTGCGCCCCGATGGGGCTAATGAACAATGAAAGAATGAACAATGAAAAGAGGCGATTATTCATGATGGCGACTTTCTATTTGCTTGTTAATATTGTCAATCACTTCGTCGGAGAGTTCATACTTCGAGATGATGAACATGGCCAGCAGAAGCAGCAATGCGGGAATGACACACACCAGCCAGCGGATGCCCTCCTGTGCCAACGGGGTCTGCAATTCGAGGTCGTTCATGAAGTAAGCACCTGCGGCATTGCCGACAGAGGTCATGGCAAAGGCGGTGATGAAAAACAAAGCCACAATGCGGAGGGGACGATTACGGCGGAATTCTGTCCAGAGGTCGCTCACCTTGACGTTCTTAGTCTCCTTCTCGTCCATGACAACACGCTCACGGGTCTGAGAGAAGCAGAAGATGAGCAACACCAAGCCCACAAGGGCATAGATAAGCATCGTGTTGAACCATGCGCCCGAATCGTTGGGCAGAGTGCTCTCCTCACTTTGGAGGGCCATATAGCCGGTCAAGCCAAGCACCCATCCGGGGATGACGCCGCCCAAAGCCATACCAGCCTTGAAGAAGATGCCCGTCAGGGCGTTGACGATGCCAGAGATACGCCGTCCGGTCGTATATTCACCATAGGAAATCACCTCGGGAATCAATGCCCACATGTAACCTGTAGCGACAATGACACCCGTCGACTTGATGAACTGGGCAATATAAACGAGCGTGATGTTCTCTTTCACCGTGCCCGTCTTACTAATGATATAGAGCAGAGCCATACCGACAATGGCCACCGAGAGGAAGATGTAGAACATCGACTTCTTGCCCACCTTGCGCTTGATGGCCGGCACCATAGGCATGAAGATAAATGCCGGCAGCGAACCAAGGCCCATGAACAAAGCCATTTGCAAAGGAAGTTCCTTACCTGCCATCAAAGCCACCATGATAGGCACACCTGCCGAGACGCACAAGCCTCCGGCGTTAGCCATGAACATACGGGTGGAGGTGAGTATGGTTATCTCGTTCGTATCACGGGTGAGCGATGAGTTCAGTGCTCCATAAGGCACATTGATAAGCGTATAAAGCATCGACATGCCGACATAGGTGATGTAGGCATAAAGGATGGAAGGGGCAAAACCGTCGTAGAAACAAAAGATGGCCAGAATGGTGAGTGGAATTCCACCCATGATGAGCCACGAGCGATATTTACCCCAACGCGGAGTATGCTTGTCGACAAAAGTACCAACAAGAGGATCCCACAGCACGTCAACCAGACGGACGACGAGGAACATCGTACCTGCCAATCCAGCTGCCCGTGCGGCGTCGCCACCGAGCACGTAGACGTCAGTGTAGAAAAAGAGTAGATACATGCAGATGGTCTGATAAATCAGATTCTGCGCCAAGTCGCCCGCACCGAAGCCGATTCGCTGCGTCCATGAGAGTTTGTAGAAACCCTTTGATTCATTGTTTATCATATTTCAATAATCTATTTATATTCAAAATTATCTAACAACCTCCGACTCCTCACCATAAAGATACTGAGGCTGATAGCCACCGAAGTCGACGACAATCTTCTCGAAGACGATGCCCGGATGGTGCGGGTGCAAGCGAAGCTCATGTTCAGAGCCGTCGGCAACGGGCAATTCCACAGTGCTCTCAACGACGCGGCGGGCAATGGTCGGATAGAACAGCGAGTAGAGATAAGGTTCGCGGTCGACCAGGTTGCGATTAAAATTTACTACTGCGGGCTCACACCCATCAAGGCTGGCCGCATACTCATGTCCGCCGCGATTCTCAAAGTCGAGCGTCGATTTCACCACCACAATCACTTTCACCCGGTGAGGATGCTGTTCTGGCAACGTGAAGCGATAGGTCAGGGTTGCATTGCCCGTTGGCACCGTATAGGGTGTCAGGGCGACGGCACTGCGGGTGCGTCCATAGTCGGGATATATCGTCCATGCCGTGTTCCCGTCAGCCTGTGCGGCATAGTAGTGTTCAGCCTCCATCGCCACGTAGCCAGGGCTATGGCGGAAGGTGAAACCGCCATCGGTCGTCTGCACATGCGTTGTGGCGGGCAGCATCTCGTGAGGGAAGTTATCGTTCCACGACGTGTAACCGATATGTTTCTGTGTCATCATGCCATCCCATTTGCCGCCGGCAATCTCTTTGTTATAGGCCAAGCAGAGCAACGAGTCGCGGCTGAAGCATTCCTCCACCCGATCGGCCCACCGATTAGCATCAGGGTTGCCACGCTCGGCCAGATAGCAGTTCATGGCTTGAGCATAATACATATCGTAGAGATTGGCCATTGCCTGCACGGGGAACAGCAACAACTCGCGATAGAAGTCTCGGCAGTTTTCGGGAATCTCCAGATAGAGCCGGAGTGCGCGGGTCTCTAACCGCTGATAGTCGTCGGCCACCCGGCGCCATTCGCCCGTAGCGACGTTATAGGTCTTTGCGTCGAGCATTTCTGCCGTGACGCGTGCAACATATTTGCAATTCGTGTTATAGATGTCGGCAGCCTCGTCGGCAAGTGACTCACCGAGCACCTGGCCGAAGAATCGCCGCGTATGACCGACAATGTCCGTCTGGCTGAACTCCTTGGGATTCCATGCCATGTCCATGAACAGCTGGATAGGATATTCCATCGGCTTTAGGTCACCGACGTTAAGAATCCACATGCGGTCGATGCCGAAGTCGAAGGCCAGTGAGAGTTGCTCGAACATCTGTTGCGTCTGGGTAACGTTGATCCATTTCGTGTTGCGGGGTGCACCGACGTAGTCCACGTGATAATAGAGGCCCCATCCGCCCTTGTGCTGGCGTTCCTGAGCATTAGGCACACGGCGCACGTTGCCCCAGTTGTCGTCACAGAGCAGAATACAGACGTCGTCTGGCACGCGCATGCCCTCGTCGTAATAATCCTGCACTTCCTTATATAGGGCCCACACCTGCGGTGTTTCTTTGGCAGGGCGTCCCGTCACCTTCTTGATGATGGCTCGCTGATTCCTGACGATGCGCTCCAGGAGTTTCGTGTCAGCCTCCTTGCTCATGGCCTCGTCGCCGTCGCCACGCATACCGATGGTCACGATGTCGTCGGTGCCCTTCATGCGCTCAATGCCCTCACGGAAGAAGCCGTCGAGCCGTTTTTGATTGGTCTTATAGTTCCATGGGCCATACTGATTGCGATGGCGTACATATTCCTGATGGTTGCGGGCCATGGGCTCATGATGACTGGTGCCGATGATGATACCCATCTCGTCGGCCGTCTTTGAGTTCTGAGGATCGTCGGCATAGAAAGCCCATCCCCACATGGCAGGCCAAAGCATATTGCTCTTCAGGCGCAGGATGAGTTCAAAGACCCGGGCATAAAACCGGTGGTCGCCATACGCTGTGCCATAGGTGGTCTTGACCCATGAGGTCAGGCACGGGGCCTCATCGTTGAGGAAGATTCCACGCCATCGCACGGCCGGTTCTCCGTCGGTGTAGAGTCCGTTCTTTATATAAATATGGTCATGGTGCTCTATCGGGACATCGGCCCAGTCGTACCACGGAGAGACGCCAATCTGACGGCTCAATTCATAGACGCCGTAGATGGCACCGCGACGATCGCTACCGGCTATGATGAGCTGTCCCTGACGGGCATCAACAAGAAACATTTCACACTTGCCCTTGAGACGGGGCGAATAGTCGCGCAGCACATCAGTCGTACCCACCACGACAGCAGCCGATTCGGGAGTGCCGACAATCTCTGCGCGTGCACCGCAAACGCGCTCCAAGTCCTGACACAGATTGCCGACTGCGAGTGCCACCCCTCGCTGCTCGCTGTCGCTGACATAGATTGTCACCCGGCCACCGTCGTTAAGCAACCAGTCTCCCTGACCGAAGCCGACAAACGGCTCAGCAGCCATGACGTCCGAAAGTGAAGCAACGAGCGTCAGGCAAAGAGCTGCAAGATGTGTCTTTAATATTTTCATGCCTTTAACTTTTCTTTTCCGCAAAGTTAGTAAAATAAAAAGAATGAGCCAAATAAATATGTTGCAAAAATATATAATGAGACATTTTGAAAAGCAATGGACACAAATCTTAATACGCATCACGACATTTCTTCGTAATTTTGCAACCGAAACAAACCATGGATGAGGAGAAAAGGACACAACCATCGTCCGAACTCCAAAACACCTAAAAACAAATAAGATTATGAGAAGATTCTTTCTGACAATGATTGTTGCCACGGTGTCGCTACTCACATCGGAGGCTCAGACGACCATCACACTCAATGTAACCGCAGAGCAGAAGCAAACCATCACCGGATTTGGAGCCGCCGCCATGGAGTCGCTCATGCGACCTATCCAGGACGTCAGCATCATCCGCACCGCCTACGAACCTGAATCACCTATCGGACTCAATATCCTGCGCATGGAGATGTCGGCACACACGAAGGGCGACATCACACGCGAGGACGTGGGTTGGGATTCGCCCTATGACTGGCACGGCTACCTGCCTGCTGTGCGCGAAGCTAAAAGCCACGGAGCGCTTATCCTTGCTACACCGTGGTCACCGCCCGCCAGCTACAAGACCAACGGCGACGCCACCGGCGGTAAGGACGACGGTGTCCACGGCAAGCTGAAAGAATCGATGTGGGGAAGCCTCTTTACTTGGTTCAACACGTTCCTCTCCTACATGCAGGCCAACGACGCCAGTGTTGACGTCGTGGCCATTCAAAACGAGCCCGACTGGTGGGTCGGCTATAATGGATGCGAATATACGCCGCAGGAGATGCACGACATCGTGAAGCAGTACGCCAAGCGCCTTAACAAGGACAAGTTCGGCGTGCGCCTCCTCGGCGGCGAGCCCCTCGGCTTCAACCCCGAATATTACCGACTGCTCATGCAGGACCCTGAGACCGAGCCCTACATCGATCTTATCGGAGGCCACGTCTACGGCAACTACAATTGCAAGAAGAATCTCGCCACCTCGGCCGGATATGCCGCAGGCAAGGAGGTATGGATGACGGAGCACCTCATCAACCCGCGTGGCGACAACGGCGGCATCCGCGACCTGCCCACATGGCAGGAGCAACTCGACTTCTGCGAGGACGTCAACGAATGTCTGCTCAACGGCGCCACCGCCTACATCTATTGGTATCTCGCCAAGGAATACTCCTTCATCGGCGACGGCACCCTCTACGACCAGGCCACTTGCCTCTCGCCTGGCAACGACCGTGGGAAGGTGCTTGACCGCGGCCGCCTCATGGGGCAGTTCGCACGTCAGCTGAAAGGCGCCACGAGACTTGCTCACACCTCGACGCTAACCAATTCGTCCAGCACGCCGGGCGTCAATCAGCGCTTCGAGATGTCGGCATTTCTCAAAGGCGAGGAGCTCATCGTGAATGCTATCGACACCCTCTCTCGCGACTTAAACTTCCGCATCACCCTACCCTACAACGTTGACCACGTCCATCGTATCCAGTCGACCGAGGGCAACATCTACGTTGAGGACGACCCGGAGATCAGTGCAGGCTGCGACTTCACGTTCAGCGTGCCCGCCCGGAGCTTCACCACCTTTGTCTTCCATGTCGACGACGAATCGCTAGCCGTCAACCGTCCGAAGGCCGCTGCCCTCCGCCAAAGTGACAGTGAGGTCTATTCGCTGAGCGGCCAACGCTTGGAACGAGAGCCCTCAAGAGGCATCTATATCAAGGGCGGTCGGAAGGTGGTCAAATGAGGATGTTTTGTAAAATAAATTCGTAATTCTTCTCGCTAAAACCACAAACCTCTGATTTCCAATAGATTGCATGTTACGCAAAAATAAAGCGGCACTTTAAGCTTAAAAAAACGGTCCTTCTTGAGTCGAGAAGGGCCGCTTTTTCATGCAAAAAGCACTGCTTTGTCATAATCAAAGCAAAAAATGTAAAAAAAAGTCCGTATAAAAACGCTACAGGTTTACTGCTATTTGCTCGTCAGTAAGCTTATAGTTTTGCAGGTCGCCATCGATGTACTGGTCATAGGCCGTCATGTCAATCAGGCCGTGGCCGCTCAGGTTGAACAGAATGACCTTTTCCTCGCCTGTTTCCTTGCACTTCTGAGCCTCACGTATGGTGGCGGCGATGGCATGGCAGCTCTCTGGTGCGGGAATAATGCCCTCGGTGCGGGCGAAGAGCATTCCGGCATCAAACGACTCAAGCTGAGGAATGTCGACACCTCTCATCATCTGGTCCTTAATGAGCTGCGAGACAATCATGCCGGCTCCGTGGTAGCGCAGGCCACCAGCATGGATATTGGCCGGTTTGAACTGATGACCGAGTGTAAACATTGGCAGCAGCGGCGTATAGCCAGCCTCGTCGCCGAAGTCGTACATGAACTTTCCGCGCGTCAGCTTCGGACAGCTCTCCGGCTCGGCAGCAATGAATTCTGTTTGACGGCCGTCCTTCAGGTTATGACGCATGAAGGGGAATGCGATGCCACCGAAATTCGAGCCGCCGCCGAAGCAGGCAATCACGGTGTCAGGATATTCGCCGGCCAGTTCCATCTGCTTTTCGGCCTCGAGTCCGATGATGGTCTGATGCAGGGCAACGTGATTGAGCACCGAGCCCAGCACGTATTTGCATTTCGGTGTTGTCTGAGCCAGTTCCAGGGCCTCACTAATGGCGGTGCCCAGTGAGCCAGAATGGGTCGGACTGACGGTCAGGATGTCCTTGCCCGCACGTGTCGACATAGAGGGCGAACCCGTGACAGCGGCGCCAAACGTGCGCATGATGCTCGAACGATAAGGCTTCTGCTGCATCGAAATCTTCACCTGATAGACTGCGCACTCAAGGCCGAAGATCTTGGCTGCATAGGCCAGAGCAGCGCCCCACTGGCCGGCACCGGTCTCGGTGGTGACGTTGGTCGTGCCCTCCTGCTTGGCATAATAGCACTGCGCAAGAGCCGAATTGATCTTATGCGAACCCAACGGGTTGGTTGACTCATTCTTGAAATAGATGTGAGCAGGTGTGCCGATGGCTTTTTCCAGTTCGTAGGCTCGCACCAGAGGCGTCGAACGATAGAACTTATACTTGTCGAGCACCTCCTCGGGTATGTCGATAAAGCGGTCGGTCATGTTCAGTTCCTGCTTTGAGCACTCTTCCGGGAAGATATGTGCCAGGTCCTCCCAGCCCAATGGCTGCTTGGTGCCGGGATGAAGCGGCGGCATCGGTTTGTTGGGCATGTCAGCCAGGATGTTGTACCACTGTGTTGGAATCTCTTGCTCCTGAAGGATAAATTTCTTCTGTTTCATAATCTTTTTAATGAATATAATTTGTGAAATGATCGTCTCAAATATAAAGAAAGAGGTCTGTCGTTGGGATGGCGGACCTCTTCTTTCCTTCAGTTGACAAAGTTAAACATTTTCAGCGAACCAACCAAACAATTTGCATAAAATTTTAGCATTTTGCTGATAAAATGCAAGAATTAGAGCTAAAAACGCATATAAGCTGTATGTATTTACTTATTTTATATCGTATTCGAAAGGCACGGCAGGCAGTCCGGTACGCTCGGCACGGGCATTGGCCTCCACTGGATTATCCTTCCAGGCATAGCGTATCGTCATGACTTCACCCGACACTTTCAGGATGACTGTATTTCCTTCTGCGACTGCATCGACTAAGCGGAAACGTCTTGAGGCATCGGCCACCTCGAAGCCACTCACAGCGCCCGACCGGAGCGGTTGGTCGAAGCTGACGACGACCTGCTCCGACTCAACGGTCACACTGAACACCTCGGGCGACAGCGCCACCTTCTTGCCAAAGACCAACCGGTCGAAACAGAGAGCGCAGCGCTCCGCCAACTCCTTCTTCAGCAGGGGATGGATGTCGCAGGCCTCACCCAAATCAATAGCCACGGCAAGCTCGGAGCGACCGTCTGTGAGTGCAGCACGGTGCTGGCTTTCGCGGAGGCGGGCCCACTGACTGTTCTGTGGCTGCGCCGACGGTTCCATGTAATTAGCCAGCTGGACAATCGCAAAGGGCAGGTCGGGCTGCTCAAACAGCTGTCGCCACGAATGCATCAGGCAACCCAACAGTGGTTCATATTCGGCTGCGCGCCCGGTGTTCGACTCACCTTGATACCACACGACGCCTGACAAGGCATAGGGAGCCAGCCCGTTAAGCATCCCGTTCCAAAGTGCCGCAGCCTTATTCTGGAGGTTGACGTCGACTGACGGCTGACGGGGCATCTGCACACCGTCATGGACACTCCATTGAGGCGAGAGGGGCACGGCGACCTTGTCAGCAAACTCAAGCCGAAACGGCTTTCCACGATAAAAACGCGGACGCCCCTGTTTATTGAAAATGCGCACACAGATGACGTTGTCGCCCTCTCGAAGCAACCCTGCCGGCACCTGGTAGCGTCGCGGCGGATACTGATAATAGGTGCGTCCCACCTCACGACCGTTGACAAAAGTGTAATCTGCATCGTAGAGCGTTCCCACCAGCAGAAGTGCCGGCTGACCTGCATGAATGGCGTCGACCGTCACATGCTGGCGAAGCCAATAGGTGCCACAGAAATTATTCGCAAAGGCGGTGGGCAGGTCATCACGGTCGGCCAACCCCCAGGCAGAATCATCAAACGACACTGACATCCACTGACCGTTGATGCCAGGGTCGGACGCATCGAGCAGGTAGTGCCATCGGTTGTCTGTGAGCGTGTTCATCTTCTGCATAGCACTGACGAGCTCTTTGTCTTGGAAAAATGACGACTCAGCCACCATCCGGGCATCATAGCGCTTCATGGAGTCGATGGGCAGCCAGGCCTCGATAGGCGTGCCACCCCAGGAACTTTGGATGATTCCCTGGGCAACACCGGTTGACTGCTGCATGCGCTTGCCGAGGAAATAGCCTAACGCCGAGAACTTCCAGGCGTTTTGCTTGGAGAGAGTCTGCCAGCCTGCAGTCGTCTTGACATCGCGTTCTGGCCCTTCAAGGGCTGGGATATTGGTCACTTGAAACAAACGTACCATTGAAGATTCGTCAGCGTCAATCTCGTCAGGATACTGTGGATAGACTCGTTCCACATTGATATCGATATTCGACTGCCCGGAACAGAGCCAGACATCTCCCACCCACACGTCGCTGATTGTCCTGTCAGCCACACTCAGTGTGTGAGGACCGCCGGCTTTCATCTTTGGCAGATCCACCCGCCAACACCCATCTGAGTCGGCTGTAGCAGCATAGCTTTTCCTGCCCCACTTCACCACAACCGTTTCGCCGGGGTCAGCCCATCCCCAAACGGGCACAGGCACACCTCGCTGCATCACCATGCCATCCGTAAAGAGGGCTGGCAATGTCACCTTAGCCCCAGCGTCAAGCAGGAACAGACACGTCATCACGAAAGTGGAAGCAAAGAAAAGCATCCGTCTCATTTACTTAAGAACCAGTTAGTTGTATCAAGAAGTTTAGAGTAAAGCATTACGTCTGTCTCTCCATTGCGGCGGGCCACTGGCGATGCCAGATAAGTAGCATCATTGCGACGCAAAGCCACGCGCATCAAGTCGTAGTAGCGCTGCCCTTCAAAGGCTGTCTCAAGTGCCAATTCGTTGACAATAAGGTCTTCGACGAGTGGCTGCTGCCATGCCACAGTGTCGGCCCGCGAAGCCAACGACTGACTGGGCATAGGCAACACGTAGAGAGAGTCGGCATCAGCATCACCACAACCACGGGAATGTACTCCCTGCATATTCTGCTCAGTGAAGACATTGATGTCGAAGGTAAGCAGGTCACCGGCCTGCGCCCGCTCGACGCTGTCGATGCGCTCCTTGATGACTTGATCGTAAAGTCCATACTTCAACACGGCAAAAGCCGACTGCGGATAGCCGGCACGATTGAGTGCCTCGGCAAAGTGCAGATAGACCACATTGCGGCGATAGAGCGTCACGCCGTCGGCATTCAGTTTGCTGATTGTCTGCCGCTGAGCAGAATACTTGGAGTTCTGGTCCTGATTGACCACACTCCTGCGATAGTAGTCATACAGTCGGAGATCGCCCTCCTGATAAGGTTCCAGCAAGTTGGTCTTGGGTGCATACAGCGTATCAATCTGACTGTCGCTGGTACGATAGAGCATGCAATAATTTTGACTGGCAGACAGGTTTATCAAAGCCTTTGAGGGCGAGACCTGAGCGAAATAATTATTAGATAATGTCGAATTGAACGTGTTCGCCAACTGACTGAAAATGCCTTCGTAATCCGACGATTCCATCGGCACGTAAGTCAGGCACTCTGATTGCGAGCTGCTGCTCAGTGTTGAACTGAACGAGCGGTAGACAGTACGGAAATCGTTGGTCTGGCTGCTCCATTGAGCGCGCGATGTCCCCGTAGTGATGGGGTTTGTGCGCAACGTCAGGTAATCATGATAATACGTGGCAGCCTCCTGATAGCGACCTGCCCAAAGGCAAAGGTCGCCTAAAAGAGCACGCACCGGGATGAAGAATTTCTGTGAATTCTGATTGTTGATGTTGCCGTACTGAGGCAGTTTCGTTTCCACATAGGGGCACAGATCGTCAATAAAATAATTGCAAATTTGAACAATACTCTGCGGCTGAAGCATCATGGCCTCTTCAGCTTCACGCTCGGTGAGCAGAGGCTCTGTCACGAGAGGAACACTGCCATAGACCATAGCCATCTGCAAATAAGTCCAGGCGCGGAACGCTTTGACGGCTGCATATTCAGCTTCAAAGACTCGCTGACCGCGTTTTTGCAAAGTCGTGTCGACAGTTGTCAAATAATAGTTGCAATTATTAACGACGGCATAATAGTCACTAATCTGGTTGTAGCGGTTCTTCACATCTGTATCCTCAAAAGTCGCAAGCGCCTTGATGTCGGCATTTGCATATTCTGTTGGTTCCACCAAATCAGCGCGCATTTCACCTAACAGGACTGTGCGGTCTGCCAATGCCTGAAGCTTGTAGATGATACCCATCACGCTATAGACGCTGTCGGTGGGTGAATTCAAGTGATTGTCTTCCTGAAACTCGACGAATTCAGAATCTGTGTCGAGCATGTCGGAACAGGCCATCAGAGCGCACATTACACAGATTGCACCGCATATATTAAATATTTTTTTCATATCCTTCGGTTTTAGAGGTTGATTTTTACGCCTAATGAGAATGAGCGAGTATTCGCCAGCAGGCCACGGTCAATGCCCTGCAGGAGTAGAGAGCCGGCAATATTGCAATCAGGATCGCTGCCCAGATAACGCGTCAGAGTGAACAGATTCTCGGCAGAAGCCCACAAGGTGATGCCCTGCAGATAGGTACTCTGGATGGGAAGTTCGTAACTCAACGTCACATTGCTCAGACGGAGGTAGCTGCCGTCTTCAATCCAGCGGTCACTGAAGCGGCTGTTCCCCATCGGATCCTCATAGTGAATGCGGGGCATGTCGGTCGATTGTCCGTCGGTCGTCCATCGGGCGCCCATGGCCGTCGTCTGGTTATAGAACTGCGATCCGCCTTCGAGCAACGAGCGTTGGTAGTTGTAGACATCGTTGCCGAGCGAATAGTTCATGACGGCATCGAGAATCCAGCGTTTCCAGCCCAGACGGGTGTAGATGTTGCCATAGATATCGGGATTGGGATTGCCGATGACCACACGGTCGGCCTCGTCAATCAGTCCGGGCGTGGCGGGGTCGTCGGTCAGATTGCAGAAACGCACGTCGCCAGCAGCGAAGTCGTGGCGCACATCGTTGTCGTCGACAAGATAGAGGCCGGCTGCATCGGCCTCTGCCTGAGTAGTGAAGACACCCTCTGTCTTATAGCCATAAAACACACCGACGGGATTGCCGACTGCCGAGAGGATAGAAGCACCATAGAGTTGTGTCTCAAAACTACCTGCTGGCAGTGCTGTCAGTTTATTGACGTAATGCCCCATGCTGGCACCGACTTCCCAAGACAGATTCTTGCAGGCAACCACCTTCAGGCCAAGTCCTAAGTCAAAACCCTCGTTCTGCAGTTTTCCGTCATTGCCCCAGTTCTCTGCCAAGCCACTCGTCCAAGCGAGCTGGCGCAGGGTGAGCAGGTCACTTGTCCAACTCTTGAAGTAATTGAAACGCGCGTTCAAACGGTTATTGAAGAAATTGCCCTCCAATCCGGCAGTCAATCGCCGGGTTGTCTCCCATTTGAGAGACGTATTTCCAATATTACCTATAGACTTACCATCAACGCTGGAACCCAACATGCGGTTGGCCACAAAGTATGTTCGCGAGGCAGTGTAGTCGATGTCATCGTTACCGGAAACGTCAAAGCCGGCGTGCAGACGCAGATAGTCGATACCGGGCACGTCAGCCATCCACGGCTCATTAGACACCACCCATGCTGCATCGATACTGGGGAAAAGGCCCCATACGACATTAAAGAGTTTCAAGCCGTCGGCATCGTCGCCAAAGCGTGAAGAAGCCTCAGCCGAGATGCCTGCAGTCAGATAATACTTCTGAGCCCAGTTGTAGTCGCCCTGAACATACCAGGTAACGGACCGTGATTTATCGTCGGCACCGTCAGTATCCTTAAAACGAAGCGAAGTCGACATATTCGGCGTCTTGTCATTGCCAGTGTTGTAACCTTGCTGAGTGGTCAGCTTATAGTTTTGGCTGAGATAGCGCATGCCACCGACAATATTGAGAGCATGGGCACCGTAAACGTTTTGCCAAGCCAGACGGGTGTCGCTCTGAATGGAACTCTGCCGGGCAGCAAGGCTCTGCGCGAGGTTGTTCACATAGCTTTCGCCAAGGCCTTCGACCTTAAAGGACGGAACACCATTCATCGGCAGATAGTAGTTCTCATTAGTATTCACGAGTGAGAAGTTGAAGTGCTCGCTTAGAGAAAGATGCTTATTAAACTCATAGCGTGGCGTGATGGAGAAGGTCACAAGACGGTTGCCCTGCTGGTTACGGTTCTTGCCCTCCCCATATTCCAGAATGCTACTGGGATTGGCCAGCGAAGCATCACTGCCATAGACTTCAGAAAGATAGTCGTCGGCCTCAGAGAGATAATGGCTAAGGTTGCCGTTAAGGTCGTAGGCATAAGGAGAAAGGAAAGGCGACTTGACGAGCGCCAGGAAGCCCGGCGACGTGACAAGTTGACTAGTCGATGCCGGTGCGCCGTCGTCACGCAGGTTGCGGTTGACATCACTATAAGAAGCGTCGAAGCGAGCCTTCAACTTGCGGAAGATGACAATATCCGTATTGAGTCGCATGTTGAAGCGGTTGTAGTCGTTGTCCTTCAACGTACTGTTGGCAATCGAATAGCCTACGGAGAGGTTATAGTTGGCCACGTCGTCACCACCCTGTACGTTGATACCGTAATTTGTGGTGAATGCACGGCGATAGACCTCGTCTTTCCAGTCTGTCTGGTTATGATACTGATTATAGTAATAATAAGCGGGATCGCTGTTGACAAACTTCAACTTCGAGACGTCGGCCGTCTGATTGGCCAGCATCTCCGTCGTATAGAGACGATAGTCCTCGGCTCCGAGCATTTCGGACAGACGCGGCATCAATTCATAGCGTCCGTTGACGGTGACATCAATCTTCGTTGCCATCGACTTATTGCGCTTGGTCTCAATGAGGAGCACGCCGTTGGCCCCCTTGGCACCGTAAATAGAAGTTCCATTCTTCAATACCGTGACACGTTCAATATCGTTGACGTTGATATTGGCCAGCATATTGTTGAAATAGCCGTCGTGAAGCATCGAGCGATTGTATTGCATATCGGTGATGACGCCGTCAATGACAACCAAGGGCTGAAATCCGGCTTGGAGACTGTTGATACCGCCGATGAGCATCATGTTGCCGACGCCCTCATTCCCACCGTGGCTGACACTGCGGAGATCCCCACCCAGACGCTGCGCAATGAGCGGGTCGATGGAGATGTCGGCAGTATTGTCAAATCCGGAAGCCCCATGGCTTTGGGCACCTGTCATCTGTCTGCTGTAGGTCGGTGTGAATACTGAGGCATAGAGGCAGACATCAGTAGACATCGGCCGACTGCCAATAGCCTTCTGCGCCATCTGATAGCCGTCGACACGCATCGACAGACTCGTAACGTGTTGGGGCACCGTTAGCTCATAATGTCCGTTTTCGTCCGTCATGGCCGTATAGCGGTTGTTGCCATAGGCTTCCACGTAGACACCCGCCAAGGGTTGTCCCGTGGCTGCATCGGTCACAGTTCCGCCAACCGTCATATCTGTTGTCTGTGCCTTTACCGGCAAGGCAAGGGCAAGGCAAAACGCTGCAAGCATGAGATTTATTTTCTTCATATCTTCTATTCCTCCTTAGATGATGGTCTGAGATAAATACAGTCGAGAAACATCTCGCGAGCATAGCTGGCTGTCTCGCGAGCCAGAATGTTACAAGTCAAGCGGACGCTGATTTTAGAGTTCACCTGGTCGTAGTTGCAGACGGGAAGCGTAAATCCCTTAGCCAGCACAACCGTATCAACCCGCAAGGGATCGCTGGTGAAAGTGGTATTGTTGCAATTAAAGCTCTGCGATGTGCCCTGCTCGTCAACATAGTTAATCTGTGCGCGAAACTTGCAAGGGCGGAGGTCAGGTGAGAGCGAATTATAAACTGATTTTGGCAGGATGATGGCACAGACGTCATAGGAACCGGCCAACGTATTCTCCACCTTGAAAGTTGCATTCCAGTTAGCAGTAGCCGTAGCGGGTACAATGTCCAGATAGCCATTCTCAGAGATGCTGTCGGCAGAGTATATACGGGCATTGTAAGTACAAGAATTATAGTCGAGCACCAAAGCCGTCTGCTCACCTTCGCTCTTCACCTCGCAGAAATAGGTTTCTTCGGGAAGGAAAGGCCACTCGGAAGTCTGATAAAGCAAGCCATTACTGCAATGGACGATACGATCAGCACGACTGAGGATGCCATCGGAAAGGGGCTTATAGAAGACATGATATTCCGGATGGCGACGATCATACTGACCGGAAATCAGCGAATCCTCGGGCGAATCTTGCAAGGTCATACTGAAGACTGCATCGTCAAGCAAGGCCCGGTTCGTCCAATACTGCTGAATAGAGTCGCGCTTATCGACGGTCTCATCATAGACGAAATGGCTAAAAGCTTCGTCCCAGGCACGCTGCCACCCCTGAGTGGTCGGTGCCACCATCCAATAGGTAGAATCCTCGGCATTGAGAAGCCCAATTTTCTCAAGCAGCCGATTGCGCTCTACCACTACGGAGTCAACATAGACGGGTACGCCATCGACCATTCCACTGGAGAGTGAATTGTTCTCGTCGAACTCATCTTCCTCATACTGCCGCAAATATTCACCAATGACGCTGAACTGCGGCAGGTCAGTCATAGCCTCATAGAGATTATAATTATAAGGTACGCGACTCTGCATGACATGCAAGATTCCGTTGTGCGCATGAATGTTTGCCGTAGCGATACGCACATCGCCAACCATACCACCGCCAATGTCGATGCGCTTGGTGTTGGCAAGTCGCATTTCCTGAACGTCTGCAAGGGCTGAGACATTGGAACGCGACAGATGGTTAAGCACAAAAGAGCGTTCGACCATTGAATCGCCCTGAGCTGTGGCAACGAGACGAAGCAGCGAATCCTTGTTGAATGTGCCATTGACAGGTGCCAGGACGGTGAACGACTGTCCGCCGTCGAGCAACTGACTATATGTGACACTGGTTTTACGGTGCTGGCGGAAAACGCTTGTATGCTCGAGCACCTCGCAGAAATCACTCAGCTGTGACTGCTGACTCATCGTCTGCCAAAGCGTCTTATCACTTCCGCCCGCCGTTGCATCGTAGTGGTCATCCCACTCTGCGCACGCAGCCAAAGCCAACGTAGCGCATATAGCAGCGAGGGCCTTTACTGGATATTTCTTTTTATTCATAGACATATATGCTTCTGTTGTTTCTGAATGGTAACATATTTCTAAGTTTAGTGGCGGTCCTCGCCCTCAGGGCTGTCGTAGACGCTCTTAGGACAAAGCTCTATATAGTCGAATGACATGTAGAGGTTCTCATCGTCGAGCACCTGACGGAAGCGCAACCAATAGTCCTGCTCAGTGGAGAGATACTGCTTGGTGAGAATACGGCGTACAAGGGTGTTGGCGCGATTACGGAAAGGAGTGTCGCCGCCATAGCTGTCCATAGCCTTCATGAATCCGCGGTTGCGCATTGCTTTGTCGACGGCCAGATTGTAGTCCTCGTCCTCTGTGTCTGCCTCCCATCCGGAATAAGTATCAGAATGACGGAAGCTGACGGGAATGCCACACGGTTCGTTGTTCAGATAGACCTGAGCCACACCGCGGTCTTCACCCTGAGAGAAGCCCATTCGGATTTCCCACGTGCCTGAGAAGGGCACGGGCGGAAGTTTCATCGAAATATCATAAATACCTGACACACAGATGGCATTACCTTCATAGCTCCACCAACTCTGCTGCTCAGAATGGACGCCGACGAAGGTTTCGTCGCTCATCTTCCAGTCTGTGACATAGGCATTCTTAAAACCGGTCAAGTGGCTCTGTTCCATCCAGTGCACGCGGGCATTGGCATTCATGAAGTCAGGGCTCATCGTCGTACCATCAATGCGCAAGCGACGGTTTAGGACATTGTTGCGCACATTGTCCGAATAGGTCAGAATGTCATCAATGTAATGATAGACACCGTTCATTGCCGACTGCTGCTGTCCACCACTCTCCTCACGCTTCAAGACACGCACTCCACGCACTGAAGCATTGCGGGCCACGCCCTTGCGGTTGATAAAGAGCTGATCGGAAGCATAGCAGAATCGCATGATGGAGTGTGGAGCCATCGTCTCGTAATAATCCTCTGGATCGGCTACGTTTGTGATGTGGCAGTTCTCCAAGATGGTGCCCAGCGTCACCCAGTCCTCATAGAGACCGATTCGATTGATGAGATGATAACTCACGAAGCGGTTCAAAGGATTCTTGCGATTCTTGAAATCGTCGTCGTAGAGACCAGCGTCTTCAGGATACGACTGGTCGTAAACCTGTTTTGCATAGGCTTTCAGGTCGTCAAGGTCGTTAATGCCGTGAGCCCGATAGATGGAGTCGGTCTCGACGAAAGCCGAGAATTTGAAGTAGCGCTTCTCGGGGAAATAAGCCGTCAGCAAGTTGGCTTGGCCGTTGGAGCCAGTACTATATTTCACCTTTACGCCTTTGGTGACAGAGTCGTCGCCACAGGTGTAAGTCTCGTCCAAATACTTGGAAATGGAGTCGGCCATACCCGTCAGTCGCAGGGCCTCGCAGAAGATGGTCAGCTGGGGGTCCTCCTCCATGAGGTCAGGCAGGAACTGGTTGCTGGCTGTCAGCATGCGGTCGATGACATGCACCACGCCGTTGGTGACCGAGTCGTCCTTTTCAATGATGCGTGAACGCTTGTTTACATAGACTATCAGGGCATTGTTATTGGTCACGTCTGAGTCGGTCGACAGTTCTATGTATCGGTCGTTCATATTCATCGGCATCGACTCGCCGCTGATGTCAGTGGTAAAGAGGGCCACCGTCTTCACAATATGGGTACGGGCCAGCGTGTCGCACATCTCAAGAGGAATATCGTCAACCGAACGATAGCCGTTTTCGCTCAGGTAGGTATCTACGGCAGCATTGTTCGGGAGGAAAAGGGTGTACTCGCCGTAAGTGGCCAGCATGGAGAAGTAGTTGGCACGGTCGAGTATCTGATGAAACTCGCCGTACTGCTCCTCATCGGCCTCGATGAATCCTGCAGCCGTGACTTTCGTAGACGAATAGAAGTTGTCTGGAATGTCGTCGTCGCTGCAAGCAGTGAAAACGGCCAGTATACCGAGGATCGAAAGGAATGAAATTCTAAATCGGTTCATATTTGTTCTGTTTTTTTAAGTACCGCTTTGAAGTGGTCAAAGTGCCGCTTTGAGGGGTCTAAAGTACCGCGTCTCTGAGGTCAAAGTACCGTTTCTTTTATTTCGTTGTGCCTAATTCTTCGAGAGGTCGTCATCTGCGCCAGTGGCATAAGCCGGATTTTGCACCAGATAGGGATTCACCTTGAGCTCCTCACGGTAGTAGGGATAGTAGAGGATGTTGGGGTCGGCCAGCTTGATCTTGATACCGTTCTGGTCGACGGTTTGCTTCGTCACGACGATATTGGCCAAGTTGCGTGTTGAGCCTTCGCGGCGGGCCATACGCACTAGGTCGAACCAGCGTTTACCCTCGAACATCAGTTCGCGATGGCGCTCGTCCATCAGCAGGTCGCGCATCGATTGCTGCGACGTGACATAGACATCATGGTCGAGCATGTTGGCAGCTGAAGCCGTCAGCTGGTTGTTGGCCCGCATGTAGATAGCATTTATCAGATCAAAAGCCGCATCATAGCCGCTTTCACCCTGCTCTATCAGAGCCTCGGCCTTCATCAGCATCACGTCGGTCATGCGATAGATAATCCAGTTGGCATAGTTAGTCGAGCGCAACTGCGGAGCCAGACGGATGGAGTTGTCGGTTATAGTTCCCATCGTATTAAACGAAATGCTCTGACGCACATACTTGCCAATGGCATGGGTGGCCGTTGAAAAACGATAGATATTCTCATAGGCGCGGCAGTCGGTAGGCACGAAAAGCTGGGTGCTCTGGGTAGGCAGGCCCTCATAGAATTCCGTAGGGACACTCAGGCGCCCCAGGACGAAAGAATTACCGCTGGCCGAGCCGTAGTAGTTGGGCACATAGATATTCGTCATACTGACGTTTTGGCGGTAGTATAGCTCGAAGATACTCTCGAAGGAATTGCCCGTGCCGAATATCTCATTGTAGGCATTACCGGAATTGTTGCTGCCGACGGGACGCTCCAGAATCAGGGGAATGTCGTTGAACAGTTGCATGTCGGTCAGGTTACCTTCACGGTCGCGGAGTTCGTCATACTGCTGAGCCTTATAGTCGAGCACATAGTCGCAGCAGTCAATACTGCGCTGCCAGTTGCCCTTCCACAGATAGAGGTCGGCCAAGAGGGCATAGATAGCATAGCGGGTGATACGGCTGGAATTCGTGTAAGCCAAGTCATTGTCGTCAGAATAATAGCGGCGCACGGCCTGATCCTTTACCGCCTCAAGGTCGATGATGAGCGAATCGAGCACGTCGTCGAACTTCGTAGCCGGCAGCTGATAGTTCTGAGTGTCGTCAATGCTGGGTTCACGAGTGAAAGGAACATCACGGAAAGTGCGTATCAGGTAGAAGTAGCACAAGGAGCGCAATGCAACTGCCTCAGCTACGTTAGCCTTCATTTCAGCCTCGGTGTAGTTAGGATCCTTCTCGTGGACGACGGGCGCATAGTGGCACACCGTGTTGCACCGGTTGATGGTCTGATAGAAGGCCGTCCACTGGCAGTAGCTGTTCGTGGGAAGAATGTTCTCCTTGATAATCTGCTCGATTTCCCAAGGAACTGACGAGCCCATCTTCATATTGTCGGAGCGCAGCTCACCCCAAAGGGCCATGCGCACAACGCAGTCGCTCGACTCCAGACTCTCGTAGCATCCCATCAGCACGCTGGTGACGTCGCTCTTCTGCGTCCAGTAGTTCTCCAGCACCACATCGTTCATCGGCAGGATGTCGAGGAAGTCATTGCAGCTGGAAAGCCCCATACCGATGCTGACTGCGCAAATGATATTCTTAATTCTGTTCATATATCTATTCAATCTTCATTTGACTTCAATTAAAATGCTATAGTCACACCACCTGTGAACTGCTTTGAGCGCGGAGTCTTTGCCGTGTCGTAAACCATGCCGTAGCCGCCGTAGCTGACCTCAGGGTCAGCACCAGAATACTTCGTCAGACAGAACAGGTTGTTGGCTGAGATATAGAAGCTCAGCTGCGAAAGTCCCAGCGACTTCAGCTTCTTCTGAGGTACTGCGTAGCTGAGCTGCGTGTAGTTCAGTCGCATGAACGACCCATCCTCCACGAAGCGGTCGCTGCCCAACCAGTTGTAGCCATGCTGATAGAGCGCTCGCGGAATCTCGGTGATGTCGCCCTCTACGCGCCAGCGCCAATTGACAGCCCGACTCTGGTTGTTGTTCGAATACATATTCTCGGCCAGCATACGGGCGCGATTGATAATCTTGTTGCCCCAGCGGAAGTTGAACTGGTTGTTAAGAGTCCAGTTGCCATACTTCAGCTTGAAGCCCCAACCGCCGGTCACCTTCGGGAGTGAGGAGCCCAGATAGACAATGTCGAGCTCATTGATATTACCGTCGTGGTTGACATCTTCATATATGGCATCACCACCTTTGAATTCATATTCGGCAGTCGTGCCGTAGCAGAACATCATCGGGGTCGTGTGCTCCTTGTTGTCGAGAATCACGTTGCCATTCTCATCGCGAGCGACAGGGGCATTAGGGCCGCTGACGCCTGGCACTTCCTCGGCTGAGTAATCAGTGTATTGATAAACACCCTTATAACGGAAGCCATAGATGCTGCCGAAGGGACGGTCAATCTCGACGCGGGTCAGATAGCTGCCGTTGTTGCGGTCGAAGTCGTTGTTCAAGCTGGCAAGACAGGTCTCGTCCATCTCCGTGATTTTGTTCTTGTTGTTGGCAAAGGTAACGTTAAAGTCAACAGAGAACTTGCCTTTGCGGATGATACGGTTGCCATTGATATTAAATTCCCAACCGATGTTCTCCATCTTGCCCACATTCTGATAATCCAAAGCTGCAAAACCTGACGACGAGGGTATACCGCGGCGGGCCATCAAGAGGTCGCGTGTGTTCTGTTTATAGACTTCCACATTACCGTCAATGCGGTCGTTCCAGAAACCGAAGTCGAAGCCGAGGTTAAAGGTCTGCTTCTCTTCCCACTTCAGACTTTTCAGCTGAACATTGCTGGGGTAGACCGAACCAATGCCCAGATAACCGTTGGAGCCGTTACGATATTTGCTGAAGTAGAGATATTCTGCAGACGGTTGCGTGCCGACGATACCCCAACCAGGACGGACGGCCAGCATTGAGACCCAGGGCAGATGCTCCTGCATCCAAGGCTCGTCGCTGATGATCCACTTGGCTGAGAAGGCGGGGAAATTACCCCACCGCTGATCAGGGCCGAACTTAGTCGAACCGTCGCGACGCACAGAGAAGTCGGCCACATAGCGACCCTTGTAGGCGTAGTGAGCTGAATAAGTCAGGTAGATGCTGCGCCACTGGCCGTTGCTGGTTCCGAATGCACTGATGATGCCAGGAGCGCCTGTGGAGGTGATAGTGCCTGAAGGCAGACCGTATTCAGTGGTGCTCTGCGAGGTGGAGTTGCCGCTGGTCAGCTGGCCGCGGAGCATCATCATCAGCGAATGATCCTCATTGCGGAAATGGGGCACGAAGGTCAGCGTGTGAGTTGTCGTGACGCCCAAGCTCTTGTAGGAATCATTCGTCGTGCGGTTTGCATCGCTGCTGTTCCAGCCGCGGTTGCTCAATTCGAGCGGCAGGAACTGGTCGTTATATTTATTAAAGATGTTGAAGACAATCTTGCCTTCGTAGGTCAGACGCGACTTGTCTTCCTCGATGCCGAGCAGCTCGTAGTTGAGTTTAAACTCCGGCTCGATGTTGTAGCTTTTCTCATCGTTCTTAGCCAAATGAGCCAACGCCACGGGATTATAGTAGTTCAACTGATCCTGCAGCTGAGTACTCACCGAGGGCAGGATGCTGTAGTAGTCGCTCAGGTTGCTGCCCATGGCGTCCTGCTCGTAGATAGAGAGGTTAGGCATGCGCAGATAGGCCGTAGAGAGAAGGTCGAAGTTCTGGCCGTCCACATTATACGTATAGTTTTTCTGATTGTTAGTATAAGTCAGGGCCACGTTGGTCACGATCTTGATGCGGTCGCTGACGAAGTAGTCGAGGGCTACACGCGAGGTGAAACGGTCGAGCTGCTGCTTGATGATGGAGCCTGTCTCGTGGTCATAGCCGGCGGCAATGCGGAAGTTGGCCTTTTCGCCACCGCCGCTGAGGGCTACATAATGGTTCTGACGCCAACCGGTCTGCTTGACGCTCTTCACCCAGTCGGTGTTGTTGTTATACATCTCATACTCGGAGAACGAGCCACCCGAGACATAGTTGATTTCGGGGACGTCGCTGGCGGCATCGCTCAGCAAGGGATTGAAATACTCCTCCTTGAGCAACATGGTGTATTGGTCACCATTGAGCAGTTTGATACCCTCGGGCTGATAGGTGCCTGTCAGGCGGAAGCTATAGGTGACCTTCGTCTTGCCGCGAGCACCGCGCTTCGTCTTAATCTCAATGACACCGTTGGCACCTTGCGAGCCCCAGATAGCCGTGGCAGCAGCATCCTTAAGCACCGAGATGCTCTCGATGTCCTCAGGGTTGACGTTGAGCAGCTCGGCAAACTTCTCGTCGTTGGCCGATGAGAAGTCGAAGTCAGACTGATCGGTCTCCCACACATTGCCATCAACGACAATCAGGGGTTCACTGGAACCGTTGATGGACGACACACCACGCAGACGCATTGATGTGCCGGAACCCAAGTTACCCGAGTTGGCCACAATGTCCAGACCGGCAATACGTCCCTGCAGGGCCTCGTCGACGGTGGTGATGGCCAGTCCTTCGAATTCTTTAGTAGAGATGGTCTGACGGGCCGTCGACACTTCCTTCACGGGCACCGACAAGCCGGAGCCTTGCGCCCGACGCTTGGCCGTGACGGTCACCTCCTTGATGGTGGTTTCGTCGGTCATCGTAATCTTGTAGTAGGTCTTGTTGATGGGCAGTATCTGCGTCTTATAACCTACATAGGAAATTTTCAGTTTGTCCTTCGGGTTCTTGATCTTGAACGAGAAGTTACCATTCATATCAGTCGTTCCGGCGGCAACAATACGGTTGGCTGCGTCGATTTCCACGACGTTTGCCATCATCACCGGCCCGAAGGCATCAACGACCTGTCCGCTGATGATGTCGCCAGCCTGCTGCGCCCTCATCGACATCACGCAACAGCTAACAAATGAAATTATAATGAATAATCTTTTCATAGCCTTTCTCCTTATTATTATTTAGTCAGCAACGGACCGTCGATGAGATGAATGACGGCCGACGAACTGGTTTCAATCTCGCTGATGTTCGACGCATTGGCACTGTTATACTGATACTCACGGGCCATCAGGTTGTAGAGACGGCTGTCGGAGGTCATCACCCGGCGTGAATTTCCGGCGGCATCGCGCAGGGTGACGGCATCGTCAGTCTTAGTGACCGCGAGTTTCTGGAATCGCTCCGTAACGGGGTCAAGCAGACCGGTCTCATAGTCACCAGACTCGCTGTCATCGCCAACGAAGAGGGCATTATCCTGAATGTGATACTTCACAAAGTTGACGATCTTCAGCGAGTCGGCTGTCTTAGCCTCAGTCATGCCAGACTCTTCATAGCGGTCGAGCGCCTCAATGGTGGGTAGCTTGCCGCTGTTCTGAAGTTCCTCGATGCTGGCATTGGTGGGCACGTATACCGTATAGTGATAGGTATTAAGGATGCTCACATTGTCGCCGCCACAACGGTAACGTGTGTTGTGAACCTGTTCGAGCAGACCGCAGCCGGCCAGCAGCTCGCGGAATTTGGCAAACTCCTCATGCTCGCCCAGCACGTCATAGATGGTCTTGCGGGTGCCCATGATAGGCTGTCCTTCCAAAATATAAGTTTTACCATTGCCATCATTGCTTTGGTCGTAGATATAGCTGACGGGAATCGGCTGGCCTTCGTTAATCTGATAGCTGCCTTCAACGGTCATGCCATTAGCCCCCATCGCAACATTCTTTACACGGATTTCGGTGCCGCCCTTGGTGCGATAGTATTCATGTCCGTCCTCGACGTCGCCAACGACGATATGCGTGTCGAGGATGTCGCCAAGACGATCGACAATCTGATTATAGGAAGCGCGACCCACGGAGTCGCCGACCTCACCAGTCAGAGTGTCGTAGTTCCAAATGCTGGCCCACACACGATCATCTTCGTTCAGCTGGCGCTCATCATAATGGAAGCGGAACAGCTGTGTCTGTGTCTTTCCAAAGCTGACAGGGTCGACATATTCGAGCAGCGCATTATTGGTGGGAAGGAAGAAGCTGTAATAGGAATTCAGCGAGTTCAGGTAGACATAGAACTGCAGCTTGTTGATGCCCCAGTCGAGAATCTTCATCGTCTCGTTAATCAGAGCAGGGAAGCTGACACTGACGTAGGCCGTTGGGGAATAGACGCGGTTGGTCAGATAGACGGCACCGTTGCATCCCAACCAGACAGAGTCGATGGCCTCCTGAGAGACGCCCATAGGATCGTTGGCATCGTTGAGGATGTTGCCGAACTTTGAAGGTACGGACGAAAGGAATGAGGAGAGCATATTGTTGTTTATCAACTTGACGATTACATCGTCGGGCACACGATCCCATGTGCCATAATAGTCTTTGAGCACTTTGCCGGCGCCATTCTCCCAATAGTCAGTCAGAGCTTCGTCGCTGGGCACCATAATAACAGCCATGTCACGCTGCAGAGCCACATCGGGAGAGAAGGCCGTACTGGCGAAGTAGCTGTTCCACTCGGGGTCGTACTTCAGCATGCCATAGACCGGGCCTCGGTCGGGCGTATAGTTGAGCACGCCCCCACCCTGCGTCTTCTCGGAGAAGAAGCGCTTCTGGAAGACAGAATCGACCTGAGTGCCATATTCATTATTATACAGACGTGTGACGTCGTCACCGCAATAATAGGGAGCACTGAACCGCTCCATCATGCGGCTGAAGATGGTCGTATTGTGCTTGCTACCGATAATTTCCGCCATATTGGGCAGCGGCGTGACGACCTCAGCCATGCGATGGATGAAACCGTTGGAGCAACGGATGTTGGGTTCGCTGATCTGAACGCCGTTGACACTGGCATCGCCAGCCTGACGGTGCGTGGTGTGGTTGTAGATGAAGTCATAATCGTCATTGGTGATCTTTTTATTCACCAGTTGTTTCTCGATGAAATGAATCATCGGCACTATCGACATATCCTTCATGCACACCAGCTGACCGCGCTCGCGATAGCGCTGCCAATAAGGGTTGTCGGGCATGTCAAGAGGACGAAGCACGGGCACCGTGTCGTACTCGGTCATTGCCGACAGACGGCGCATACACTCACCCTCGATGGGGCCCTCAGTGCTGGACAGAGCCTGCACCTGATAGCTGTTGTTGATCATCGCTCCGAAAACGAGCATCTTCTTCTGGGCCATACTGAAGTCCTCGTAGCGACGTACGCCCCAGTCGTTCTTCTGGAAGAAGCGGCTGAAGGCTTCGTCGTCGGCGGCAAAGAAGGTCTTTGAGCCCGTCTTAGCCAGCACGTCGCGATAGTTCAGGTCGTCAATCATGCGGACCATGTTGGTGAAGTTGCCCTGCTCTGCCATGTAGTCGTAAATCGAGCTTCCCCACCCTTCCGGTGTTCGCTCGTCAAGGTCATAGCCGTTGCAGGCCGTCAGCAGCATGGCGCAGACGACAAGCAGACCGCCAGGTCGGAACCAGCGTCTGCATCTGCATTTGAATGTTTTCGATTCGGTCATAGTTATGATTTTAAAATTCATTGCCAAAGACTTTCAATTTTCGTTTGCAAAGTTACATATTTTTTATGACAATGACTTTCACATACATCTATGCTATTTTGGCTCTCGTCACATGGCATTCAAAAAACGTCTCATCGTTTTTTGTTTTTATCTCATCATGCCCCGAGGCAAATGATTCGGGTCAGTCCAAAAAGCAAGTTGTGGAGTTCGAGCGCTAAGGAGGGGAGTTATATAGTCACTGCTACAACCGGCTTTTCGGACTGAGCCAATGATTCAATCCGATAAACAATAACGATTTCTCCTTTGTGCCAGGAAACTGAAAATGGTGCTTCTTTAGACCAATATAGGGGTATATTGCCCTCAGGAAGCACCATTTCTCAGTTTTTGTCCATGACTTCCTCAGGAAGAAAAACAATGAATCAAAAACCGTTCTTGAAAAGAATACTATAAGAGATATTGTCTATTATTTGACGCAGTTCCTCGCTTGACTCCGGCTCAGAATTTGAGGCCGACATAGAAGCGAAGCCCCGACATGAGGTACTTACGCTTCTCAGACGTGACGTTGAGCCCATCGTCCTGCTCATCATCGTCGCCAATCTTCCATTTCTTCAGGTTGCCGCTGCCCCAATAATGCTCCACACCGACGCCGAAGCGTCCGAACTGAAGGCTGGCACCTCCCCGCCAGCAGCTCATATAGCCGCCGCAGAAGGTGTTTTCATCGTCGCCCTCGCCGGTAAAGACGAGAGCCGTCAAAGTGGGCAGATAATGGAAGTAGGCAGTCAACTTGATTTTCTCGAGGGTTGAATTCATCCCCGCCCCAAAGGGAGCCCACTTCACGCTTGGACCGATGCCGATCAAGTGAGCATTGAGTTGGTACTTTCCGACATTCAGGCGGTTGAGCGCACCATTGAAGTCTTCATCTTCATCATTCTCCGAAGGGGCTGACTGATAGGCATCATTGAAATAGTCGTCGAATGTACTGTAGTTGCCGCTGGTCACGTTTCCGGCAACGCTGTTCATCATGTTGCCCAACGATAGCCCCTTTCCCTTCTCAAAGCGGGCAACGTTCATCTCAAACCAGTTGAGGTCAAGTCCGAACATAAGCACATCGCCAATGGGATACTTATGCAGATTATAGGTGTGGCGCTTTAAAATACCTATCGAGAAACTACTCTTGTATTCAATGCCCGTGACGTCCTCCTTCAGCGTCTGCGAGCCATAGCTTATACCTATTGGCGAGGAGCTTTTCCATTCATTCTGTGCATCAACCGATGTGGCGCCGAACATCATGGCTGCCACCACTATGTATCTTGTAATTATCTTCATAGTTGTCTTCATAGTTATTTGTTAGGTACAGCAATAGCGTCGAAACGATAGAGCAACACGGCCTTCAGTCGGATGGTCTCTCCATTGGGGTTGTCCATATCTTCAGCCAGAGCCTCGACTTCCTCTGTCATGTAGAAATAGTTGTCGGCGAAATAGACGGTTGGGTCGTTGCTGCCCCCGACGGGCTGGGGATTGTCGAAAGAGAGGTAGCGGAAGTCGTAGTGCAGGTTCTGCTGCATGATATTATTCCATCGCCAGTCGCCGTTGCCGTTGTTTACGTCATTGTAGAGGTAGCGATGGAAATGGCCGGTGTTGGTAAAATCTATCTGATAGACGCAATAATCCCGACGGTCTTCCTCGCTCAGACGATAAGTGTAGACGAGTTTCGCCTTGCCGGAATTCATGTTGTAAAGCTTCATAAGCACCTCGTCGAGTTTCCACGAGTGACACAGGCGCCGCGTCAGTTCCTCATCGGTCACCTTTGGTTCTTTTGTGCAGGTATAGGTCTCTATCGATGTGCCTTCCTTGACAACAAGTAGGTCGGCGGCCACCACCCAATTAATATCAGAGAGCACAAACTCGTCCTTCTCGCGGTCATAGGTGTAAGTGCCTGAGTTTTTTGGGTAATTGTCGAGTCGTGTGGCCGTCGACTCATAGGCAGGCATGGGAATGCTCACCTCCATATTGTCGACCTGCATACGCATCACGCGCTGCCGGACACCAGAGTTGACGTAGTCGTGGCTCAAGATACGATAATGGCCGTCGGGCAGGAACTCGATCAGTTGGGCGTACGGACAATCCTTGAGCTCGTAGCTGGCCATGATGTCGGCATTGTCGTTGACGTTGAGCGTGCCGCTCGCCATGTTGCTGATAGTGTAATTCTCTGTCGTACCCTCGGTCAATGACTGGGTAAGATTCTCGATGTCGCATGAGTTGAGGGTGACAGCAAGACCAAGCGTAAGCGCTGTTGAAGCCACCACATGCAATAGTTGTTTACTTTTCATTATATATAAAATAAGGTGTATAAGATTGACAGAACTTACTTCACATTACCCACCCGAATCAGGTATTCTCCTATCTGAACGGCATTCAGGGCAGCACCCTTACGGATTTGGTCGCCGGAGAGCCAGAACGTCAGACCGTTGTCGTCGGCAAGGTCCTTACGGACACGGCCTACAAACACATCGTCCTTTCCGGCCGTGTGGAGAGGCATGGGATAGGTCAGCGTCGTCGGATCGTCAACGAGTGTGCAGCCGGGTGCCTGAGCAATGGCCTGCTGAGCTTCCTCGACACTGATGGGGCGTTCGGTCTCAATCCAGACGCTCTCAGAGTGCGAGCGCAACGAACTGACGCGGACGCATGTGGCCGAGCAACGGGCATCGGTGTGCATGATTTTGCGCGTCTCGTTGAACATCTTCATTTCTTCTTTCGTATAGCCGTTGGGCTGGAATACGTCAATCTGCGGAATCACGTTGTAGGCCAGCTGATGCGGGAACTTCTTGATGGTCTTCACCTCGCCGGACTCGACAATCTCACGATACTGCTGTTCCAATTCCTGCATGGCTGCTGCACCGGCACCGCTGGCACTCTGATATGACGAGACGCGGATGCGGCGGATATGACTCAGCTGTTCCAGCGGCTGCAGCACGACAACCATCATGATGGTCGTGCAGTTGGGATTGGCAATGATGCCGCGCGGACGCTTCAGGGCATCCTCGGCATTACACTCGGGCACCACCAAGGGCACATCGTCGTCCATGCGGAAGGCACTCGAATTGTCAATCATCACGCAACCATAGCGAGTGATGTCGTCGGCAAACTCCTTCGACGTGCCGGCGCCGGCGCTGGTGAAAGCAATGTCAATGTCGCGGAAGTCATCACCATGCTTCAGCTGTTTAACTTCAATTTCCTTGTCCCGAAAACAATACTTACGACCCGCGGAACGCTCAGAACCAAAGAGCACGAGCTCGTCCATCGGGAAATTTCTCTCGTCAAGCAGGCGTAGAAATTCCTGACCTACGGCGCCGCTTGCTCCAACAATTGCTACTTTCATGTTGTTATCTTTTTGCGTAATCGCGTGCAAAGTTACGAAATTATTCTTAATTCTTCATTCATTATTCTTATTATTTTTGTACCTTTGCAGTCGAAATGACATTTTTAGCCGCTACACCTGCTCTTATCAGCGACCCGACGATGATATTCTTTGTCGTGCTGCTCATCATCCTTCTTGCTCCGATTGTGATGAGCCGCCTGCGCATTCCTCATATCATCGGCATGGTGCTGGCTGGCGTGCTGGTGGGCCAGCATGGCTTCAATATTCTCGAGCGCGACGACTCGTTCGAGCTTTTCGGCCGCGTCGGTCTGCTTTACATCATGTTCCTGGCAGGCCTTGAGATGAACTTGAGCGACTTGAAAAAGAATAGTACGCGCATGCTGCTGTTTGGCTTGCTCACGTTTTTCGTGCCGTTCCTCATGGGCTATTTCATGAGTGTCACGCTCCTGGGCTATTCCTCAGCGGCATCGATGCTTGTGGCGTGTATCCTGTCTTCAAACACCTTGATTGCCTACCCTATCGTCACACGCTACGGATTGCAAAAACATCGCTCCGTCGTGCTCAGTGTCGGTTCGTCGATGCTGGCGCTGACGCTGGCATTACTTTTCCTGGCTGCGTTCTCTGCGGCATATCAGGGCGAGGCCAATGTTTCTTTCTGGCTGCTATTCATCGGCAAGGTGGCTCTGTTCAGTACTGGCGCCTCGTTCATTCTGCCAAGGCTGACACGCTGGTTCTTCAAGCACTACAACGATGCCGTGATGCTCTACATTTATGTGCTCGCGGTGGTATTCCTTAGTGCCGCCATCAGTGACGCCTGCGGACTGGAGGGCATCTTCGGTGCCTTCTTGGCCGGATTGATTCTGAATCGTTTCATCCCGACTGTGTCACCGCTCATGAACCGCCTGGAGTTTATTGGCAACGCGCTCTTCATCCCCTATTTCCTCATTGGCGTGGGCATGCTTATCGACGTGCGCATCATGTTCCACGACGGCGCCACAGCCTGGATTGTGGCCTGCATGGTGTTCTTCGGCACCTTCGGCAAGGCTATAGCAGCCTATCTGTCGTGCCTCGGTTTTCGGCTCAGTCTGCCTTCTGGTCACATGATGTTCGGTCTGACAACGGCGCATGCAGCCGGTTCAATTGCCATGATTATGGTGGGAATGGACCTGCTGACGCCTGACGGTACGACGCTTGTTGACAAGCCGATGCTCAATGGTGTGGTGATGATGATTCTCTTTACGTGCATCATCAGTTCCATCACCGTCGACCGTGCTTCCCGGCAGATTCTGCTGTGCGAGAAGCTGCGTGCCGATGATCAACCAGAGAAGAGAGGAGACGACGAGAAGATGATGCTGCCTCTGCAACATGCTGACGATACCGACAATCTGGTGAAACTGGCCATCCTGACCCGCAATCCGCGACTCAACCGCGGTCTGATCGGTCTTAATGTCGTGCTCGACGATGCCATGAGCGACCATCATCAGAACGAGGGCCGACGAGTGCTCGAACAGGCAGAGAAGACAGCCACTTCGGCCGACGTGCGCATGCAGACGCAGAACCGACTGGCCACCAACATTGCCAACGGTATCAAGCATGCCTTCAAGGAGAACGATGCCAGCGAAATCATCATGGGCATGCACCACCGACGTTCGGCGGGCGACACCTTCTGGGGTGACTACATGCAGGGCCTCATCACCGACATCAACCGACAAATCATGATTTGCCGCTTCAACCGGCCACTGAACACGCTGCGCCGCATCGTCGTGGCCATACCTTCCCGAGTGGAGTTTGAATATGGATTCTACCGATGGGTGGAACGACTGGCGCGACTGGCCGAGAATCTCGGTTGCCGCATCGTCTTCAGGGGGCGTCTCAACTGCCTGGAGCTCATCGAGGCCTACGTGCAGAGCCATCATCCGCAGGTGCGGGCCGACTTTGTTCAGATGGAGCATTGGAAGGAACTGACTTCGCTTGACGTCAACGACGACCACCTGCTGGTGGTCATCACTGCCCGCATGGGCACCGTGAGTTATAAGGCAACCTTCGAATACCTGCCTCGCGAGCTTACTCAGCATTTCAGCCATTGCTCGCTCATCATCCTCTACCCCGACCAGAACGGCCAGCCGCAGGATACCATGACCTTCACCGCTCCACAGCAGCAGAACGACAAGAGTGCCTATGCTCAGCTCAGCGAATGGCTGCACCAACACTTCTTCCGAAAATCATCTTATAAAGAGAACGCGCATGATAACGATTGAAAACATCACCAAGAGCTTCGGCTCGCTTCAAGTGCTCAAAGGTATCGACCTCCACATCGACCGCAGCGAGGTGGTGAGCATCGTAGGCCCCAGCGGTGCCGGCAAGACCACGCTGCTTCAAATCATTGGAACCCTCGACCGTCCCGACAGCGGAACTGTGTGTGTCGATTCTGTCGACACAACAACCCTCAACCAGCGCCAGCTCAGCAACTTCCGCAACCAGCACCTGGGCTTCGTCTTCCAGTTCCATCAGCTGTTGCCTGAGTTCACAGCCATCGAGAACATCATGATACCGGCCTACATCGCAGGACGTTCCAACAAGGAGGCACGCCAGCGCGCCGACGAGTTACTTCGTTTCATGGGCCTCGGCGACCGCGCCGGTCATAAGCCAGCAGAACTCTCAGGCGGTGAGAAGCAGCGAGTAGCCGTTGCCAGAGCGTTGGTCAACAATCCCGCCGTCATTCTGGCCGACGAGCCAAGTGGTTCGCTCGACACGAAGAACAAGCAGGAGCTCCACCAGCTCTTCTTCGATCTACGCAATCAGTTTGGCCAGACCTTCGTCATCGTCACCCACGACGAGCAACTCGCCACCCTCACCGATCGCACCATCCACATGCGCGACGGTCTCTTAATATCATCTACTACGCCTACTGAACCATCCATCCCATGATAACCCTCGGTACCTACAACACTCTGCGCATCGTCAAGCGCGTCGACTTCGGCCTCTATCTCGACGGGGGCGACGAAGGTGAGATTCTTTTGCCCAAGCGCTACGTCACGCCGCAAATGCACATTGGCGACGAGCTCAGTGTCTTCATCTATCTCGACCAGGAGGAGCGCCCCGTAGCCACCACTGAGCCCCCCATCGCCCAGATTGGCCAGTTCGCCCATCTCGAGGTAGCATGGATCAATAAATATGGTGCCTTCCTCAAGTGGGGCCCCATGAAAGACCTGTTCTGTCCCTTCCGTGAACAGAAACAACGCATGGAACAGGGCCGACGCTATATCGTTTACGTCATGGAAGACCCTGAGACTCATCGCCTCATGGCCACGGCCAAGGTCGATAAATATCTCGCTGACGACATGCCACCCTACAAGCACGGCGACGCATGCGACTGCCTCGTATGGCAGAAGACCGACCTCGGCTTCAAGTGCATCATTGACAACCGCTACCAAGGGCAGCTCTATGACAACCAGATTTTCCGTCCACTCCACACCGGCGACCGCTTCACGGCCTATATCGACCACATCCGTCAGGACAACAAGATTGATATCACCATGCAGCCCACAGGCCATCAGCACACCCTCGACTTTGCCGAGGTCCTGCTCCGCTATCTCTATGAGAACGACGGCCGCTGCGACCTGGGCGACAAGAGCGATGCCGAACTAATATACGACCGCTTCAAAGTCTCCAAGAAAGCCTACAAGCGCGCCATCGGCGACCTCTATCGCCGCCGCCTCATCACCATTGACGATGAGGGTATCCGTCTGGCGCAGTAAAGGTCAGCAGGTGACCCGCAAGTTCATCAACAAATAAAGATATACGTGCACGCAAAAATAAAGCCTTCGGAGGCACATGGCTCTCCGAAGGCTTTTCTTGTGTTATTAGATTGCAGACACTTTTTAGAACTCTGCAGATTTCGGGGTACGGGGGAAGGGAATGACGTCGCGGATGTTCTGCATGCCGGTGACGAACAGAATGAGACGCTCAAAGCCAAGGCCAAAGCCTGCATGCGGGCAAGAGCCCCAGCGGCGGGTGTCGATGTACCACCACAAATGGGTCATGTCCATCTGGCGACGATTGATTTCAGCCATCAACTTATCGTAGCTTTCCTCACGAACGGAACCACCGATAATCTCGCCAATCTGCGGGAACAGCACGTCGGTGCCCTGCATCGTCGGACCTGGTGCTGCGGCCCCCATGTAGCCCACCGAACCGCCGTCGGCCGTCTCGTCGTTCTGCTTCATATAGAACGACTTGAACGAGCGTGGATAGTCGGTCATGATGACGGGCTTCTTGAAGTGCTCTTCCACGAGGTAGCGCTCATGCTCTGAGGCCAAGTCGTCGCCCCAGTTGCAGGGGAATTCGAACTTTTTGCCCTTCTTGATGGCTTCCTGCAAGATGTTGATACCTTCAGTGTAAGGCAGACGGACGAAGGTCTCCTTAAGCACGCCCTCAAGGCGCTCAAGTAGCGTCTTGTCGACCATCTTGTTGAGGAACTCAAGGTCGTCCTTGCAGTTATCGAGTGCCCAGCGCACGCAATACTTGATGAAATCTTCTTCAAGGTCCATCAGTTCCTCTTGGTCAAGGAATGCCACCTCGGGCTCCACCATCCAGAATTCGGCCAGATGGCGCGGCGTATTGCTGTTTTCAGCGCGGAATGTGGGTCCGAAGGTATAGATGGCACCCAGAGCGGTTGCTCCGAGTTCGCCCTCGAGCTGACCAGAGACGGTGAGAGATGTCTGCTCGCCAAAGAAGTCGTCGTCGTAGATAATCTTCCCATTCTCGTCTTTCTTCAGGTCGTAGAGGTTCTTGGTGGTCACCTGAAACATGTTGCCAGCACCCTCACAGTCAGATGCCGTGATAAGCGGTGTGTGGAAATAGAAGAAGCCGTGCTCATGGAAGTAGGTGTGGATAGCCATGGCCATGTTGTGGCGGATGCGCATGACGGCACCAAACGTGTTGGTGCGCAGTCGCATGTGAGCATTCTTGCGCATGGCCTCGAACGACTGGCCCTTCTTCTGCATGGGATAGTCGTTGCCGCAGAGTCCGTAGATGACGAGGTTAGTAGCCTGAATTTCACTGCTCTGACCGGCACCCTGGCTCTCGACGAGCGTGCCCTCGGCACAGATGCAGGCACCAGTGGTGATTTGCTTCAACAGTTCCTCGTCGAACTTAGCGGGCTCGACGACTATCTGCACATTCTTAATGGTCGAACCGTCGTTCAATGCTATGAAGTCAACGGCCTTGGAAGAACGGTGCGTGCGCACCCAGCCCTTCACACAGACTTCTTTCCCATATTCAGTGCTTTGCAGCACTTCTATTATCTTTGTCCTTTTCATAACTAAAGACCCACCCCCGGCCCCTCCCTGAAAGGAGGGGAGTATATAGACTCATACGCTCGAAGAGTGGACATTATTCCTTTTTTATTATTATAACAAAAAAACTAAAAACTCCTCTCCCTCTCAGAGAGGGGTAAGGGGAAGAGGCTCTTATTCATAGGCCCCCATGCGCAGGCGGTCGACTTCATCCTCCGTGAGGTAGCGCCAGTCGCCGCGACGCAGGTTCTTCTTGGTCAGACCGGCAAACTGCACGCGGTCGAGCTTTGTTACCTTGTAGCCCAGCGACTCAAAGATGCGACGCACGATGCGGTTCTTGCCCGAATGGATTTCGATGCCCACCTGCTTCTTGTCGACAGGATCGGCATACTGAATATCGTCAGCCTTAATCTCGCCGTCATCGAGCATGACGCCCTCGGCAATCTGCTGCATGTCGTGAGCTGTGACGTTGCGGTCGAGGTAGACGTGATATATCTTCTTTTTCAGATATTTCGGATGAGTCAGCTTCGAGGCGAGGTCGCCGTCGTTAGTGAGCAGCAACACGCCCGTCGTGTTGCGGTCGAGACGACCGACGGGATAGATGCGCTCAGGGCAAGCATTCTTCACGAGATCCATCACAGTCTTGCGCTGCTGGGGATCGTCGCTCGTGGTGACGTAGTCCTTGGGCTTGTTGAGCAAGACATAGACTTTCTTCTCAAGCGTGACGAGCTCATTGTTGAAACGCACAACGTCGGTACGCAGCACCTTGGTGCCGAGTTCGGTGACCACCTCACCATTGACGGTCACGACGCCTGCTTGAATCATTTCGTCTGCCTCACGACGGCTACACTTGCCGGCATTGGCCAGATACTTGTTCAGACGGATAGGCTCGTTGGGATCATAGTTCTGCTCCTTATACTCGATGCGCTTCTTCAGCGAATACTTGGCATTGGGATCATAGTCGGCCGTGCGGGGACGATAGCCCTGCTGCGGGCGCTGTCCATAACCGCCCTGGCGCTGCTGACCGTAGCCCCCCTGCTGACGCTGGCCGTAACCGCCCTGACGCTGGTAGCCACCCTGACGCTGACCGTAGCCACCCTGACGCTGGCCATAGCCGCCCTGCTGGCGCTGACCATAGCCGCCCTGACGCTGCTGTCCGTAGCCGTCCTGGTTGTTGTAGCGGGGACGATAACCCTGCTGGCCGTCGCCGTCCTGGTTGTTATAGCGCGGACGATAGCCCTGCTGGACGTCGCCGTCCTGATTGTTATAGCGCGGACGATAGCCCTGCTGGCGCTGACCATAGCCACCTTGACTATTGTAATTATTGTTACGCGGGCGATAGCCGTTGTGCTGTGGTGCCTGACTCTGCAAGCCGGCACCGAAGCCTTCGGGACGGAATCCGCCCTCATCGTCTTGGTCGTGTCGGTTGTAACTGGGGCGTTCGTAGCCCGTGTTTCTCGGTGTGGTGTGAATGCGCGGACGGGGTGAGCGGCCCACGGGTCGGTAGTCTCTCTGGTAACCCTCGCGGTTAGCATCTTGCTCCACGTTCTGCTGGTCTTCCTGTTTCTTTTCGTTCTCGAAATCCATAATCAAAAAAATCTTGTTAATTTGTTGATAATCTGTTGGACAGGAGCCTCACGGCCCCTAATAGTCTCGTTTAAATTACATTCCTGTATAGTTCCATGGGGTGATGACGCGCAGCTCTGCCTTCACGGCTTCGCTGACGTCGAGGCTCTCGATGAACTGGCCGATGGTCTCGGCTGTCATCTTCTGGTTGGTGCGCGTCAGCTGCTTCAAGGCCTCATAGGGGTTGGGATAGGCCTCGCGGCGCAGGATGGTCTGGATGGCTTCCGCCACGACGGGCCACGTCTGCTCCAGATCCTCATGCAGTTTGTCCTCGTTCAGAATGAGCTTGCGCAGGCCCTTCAGCGTGCTCTGGATGGAGATGAGCGCATGCCCCATGGGCATGCCCACATTGCGCAGCACGGTCGAGTCGGTCAGGTCGCGCTGCAGGCGGCTGACGGGCAGTTTCTGTGCCAGATGGGCAAGCAGTGCGTTGGCCATCCCGAGGTTGCCCTCGGAATTCTCGAAGTCGATGGGGTTCACCTTGTGAGGCATAGCGCTCGAACCCACTTCGCCAGCCTTAATCTTCTGCTTGAAATACTCCATCGAGATGTACATCCAGAAGTCACGGTCGAGGTCGATGATGATGGTGTTGATGCGCCGCAGGGCATCGAAGATAGCGCCCAACCAGTCATAGTTGGAAATCTGAGTGGTCCACTGCTCGCGCTCCAGACCGAGTTTCTCGCTGACAAAGCGGTCGCCAAACTCGCGCCAGTCGTACTGCGGATAAGCCACATGATGAGCATTATAGTTGCCCGTGGCACCACCGAACTTGCAAGTCACGGGAATGTCCTTCAGACCTCGCACCTGCTCCTCCAGACGGTAGACATAGACCATCACCTCCTTGCCCAACCGGGTGGGCGAAGCAGGCTGGCCGTGGGTCTTGGCGAGCATGGGCACGTTCTTCCAAGCCTCTGCATAGTCGTTGAGCTGCTCAATGAGCTCAGCAAGCAGGGGCAGATAGACCTCGTCAATAGCCTCGCGGATTGACAGGGGCACGCTGGTGTTATTGATGTCCTGCGACGTCAGGCCGAAGTGAATAAACTCCTTAGCCTCAGCGGGAAAGCCATTAAGGTCGGCTATCTTTTCCTTGATGAAATACTCCACAGCTTTGACGTCGTGGTTAGTCACCTGCTCGATGTCTTTCACACGCTGGGCATCAGCCGGCGTGAACTGCCGGTAGATGTCGCGAAGTGACTCAAAGAGCTGATGGTCGAAATCCTGAAGCTGGGGCAGCGGAAGTTCGCAGAGGGCAATGAAATACTCAATCTCCACACGCACGCGATAGCGAATGAGCGCATATTCCGAAAAGTATTCTGCCAGTGGTTCCGTCTTGCCACGATAGCGGCCATCAATAGGCGAAATGGCCGTCAACACACTAAGTTCCATTCTTTTTAAATATTGCAATATTCTGATTATAATCCTTTGTATCCTTTTGGGACTGCAAAGTTACACATAATTCCTGAAACGGCCAACAAAATAGCATAAAATCTGACGAGAAAATCCGGGAATAATCCGATTTTTCTTGACAAAGTTCCCCCAAACCTCAAGAAAAGCGGCACTTTAAGGGGAGAGAAGTGCCGTTTTTCACCCCGAAAAGTACCGCTTCTCTTAGCGAAAAGCACCGTTTCTTTTGAGCAAAACCATAATAACACTGGGAATCAGGCACTTACAAAAACATCTCTAATAAATGCGAATTTTCTTGACATAAAAAGGACGACACCGCCTGGTGTCATCCCTTTGTCTGAAATGCTGTGGGCGTTGACGGATTCGAACCGCCGACCCTCTGCTTGTAAGGCAGATGCTCTAAACCAACTGAGCTAAACGCCCCTGCTTGCTGTTTTGCGGGTGCAAAGGTACTACTTTTCGACGAAATGAGCAAATTTTTCCTAAATTATTTTTCCACAAAGTAGGAAAAACCCGCCTTACACACAAAAACAACAATACTTATTTGGCCGTTCCGTTTTTTTTTTATAGTTTTGCAGATTGAATAAAAACAAGCCACAATATGAAACGGACAAAACTCCTTGTTTGGATTTCGCTCGCAATGAGTCTTGCTGCAAATGCACAAACTGAGACAACCATTATGGCACCGTCGCTGACGTCAAAGCCGTTCAGCCATCTTGACCTTTCACTCACGACAGGTACGACCGGCCTGGGGATTGACATTGCGACTCCCATGGGCAATCAGTTCCGTCTACGGGCAGGCTTCGCATTCATGCCGCATGTAGGCAAGACGCTTCACTTCGGGGTTCAGGTGGGCCAGAAAGCTGAGGACCAGACCGAAGAGGAATTCGACATCATCAGCCAATCACGATTTGACAAGTTGTCAGGGCTCCTGACTGGCTTTACCGGCTATGAGGTTGACAATAAGGTGGATATGCGCGCCACGCCAACCTACTACAACTTCAACCTGCTTGTCGACTTCTTCCCTCTGCGCAATAATAAGCATTGGCATCTCACGACCGGTATCTATCTAGGCAACAAGCAGATAGGAAAGGCGGTCAACACCATCGAGGATATGCCGTCGCTGCTGGCCGTCGGCATCTACAACAACCTGTACGACCGAGCCGTACGGGGCGAGAAGATTGCAACGGTCGGCGAAAGCGACATCTACCTGCCTAATGCGCTTGCCGACAAATTGATGGATTACGGCAAGATGAGCATCCACCTCGGCGACTACAGCCACGACGTGCTGGCAGAAGAGGACATCTACTACCCTAACGACCAATGGATTACGGACGAAAACGGCGAATGGCAATGGGTGACGACTGAAGACGTGATGATTCATAAGGGAGAGGTACTCTACCACGAGGGTGATGCCTATCGGATGGTGCCTGACAAGAACTCAATGGTCAAGGCGTGGGCCTACGTCAACAAGCTGAAACCCTATGTCGGATTCGGCTATGACGGACGTCTCGTGAAGAATGACGACCGCTGGCACATCGGTTTCGACGCAGGTGTCCTCTTCTGGGGCGGATCGCCCAGCATCATCACACACGACGGCACGGACCTCACCAACGACGTGAATAACATCCGAGGAAAGGTTGGTGACTACGTTGACATTATCAAAAAGTTCGAAGTTTTCCCGGTCATCAATCTACGAATAACCAGAAGGCTCTTCTGAAAACATGAAAATGGGGCTGTGCCTGAATAGTCGGCACAGCCCCTTTTTCCGTTATGCTCTCTTTAATTATCTGACAACACGCTTGCGACCTTCAACGATGTAGACACCCTTCGGGAGGCCTGACAGCGTGGTGGCCTGAGTGCGCACTTTGCGGCCAGAGAGCGTGTAGACATCAGCAGGATGCTCCAAAGCATAGACCGTCTGAATGGCATCGGGTACTGAAACTTTCAGTAAACCATCAACGTACACAAAGTAGTAGTTGAGGGCCTCACCGCCTGAGACGGTGATAACATACTCTCCGGGAGCCGACTCAGCGGTTGCTTCGGTAGTGGCCACCGGCAGTTCTGTCAAGACACTCTCATCGTCACCATTGCGGAATCCTTCGAAGACAAGCTTAAACTCCGGGTTGGGCTCTTCAACCAGACGGCTGTATTCGCCAACGAAGACCTTCAACGGGGCTTTCTCAATGGCAAGTACGGCGTTGACAAGTTTCAGCCTCGGATAGCTGATGCCGCTGGCATCGATAGTGATGTCATAGCTGCCGACATTGCTTGCAGAAGTAGCCGGGCATGTCAGAACCGGTTCGTCTGTCAATGTGCCGCCGCTCACTTCATAGGTCAGCTCAGGCAACGGGTCGCCATAGAGCATCGATGCATGATGGGCTGTGATGGTGATGGTCGGAGCCCTATTGATGGTCAGCGTGCCGGTGACATAGCTGAACGAATAGTTCTGCGCCTGAGCGTCTCTCACGTAGATCGTATAGACACCGTTGGCGATGCCGGAGGTCTGGGCACCACACGTGAACGTCGGTTGCTGGGTCAGCACCGACTCGTCCTGTCCGTTCTTGAAGCCCTGATAGGTGGCCTCGAACGCAGGTAACTCATGGGCTGTCTCGTCGATGGTGTAGCTCTTGGCCGTCACGATGACGGGCGCCTTAGTGACGGTCAGTTTAGCTGCCACAGTCTTGATGTTCGGATAGTTGATGGCACTGACGTCGACAGTGATGTCGTAAGTACCGACGTCGCTCGTAGATGTGGCGGAGCATTTCAGCACAGGCGTGCCGGGAAGCGTACCACCTGTTACGGTGTAGGTCAGTTCAGGAAGTTCATCGCCATATTCCATCTCAGCATCAAAAGCCTTAATGGTGATGGGATCAGCCTCAAGTATGGTCAACGTGCCAGGCACGTAGCTGATGTCATAATTAGTGGCACTGGCACCGCTGACATTGACGGTGTAGGTGCCGGGCGTCTTATCTGCCGGAGCATCCGTCGTCAAAATGGGCAAGGTCGACAGTGAACCTTCACCATCGCTCACCTTGAATCCGCTGTAGGTTGCGACAAACTGAGGCAGTGGCTGATTCTGCTTGATGGTGTAATTGCCGGCGGAAATCGTCAGAGGCGCACGTGTAATGGTCAGAGAGCCATTGACAAACGTTGCCTCTACATTAGTCACAGAACCGCGACCGGCAACAATCTCATAGGTTCCGACAGGTGATGATTGCATTGCTGCGCAAGTCAGGGATGGCGTGCCTTTCAGTTCGTGTCCTGTCGTGCTATACTCGAAAGTCGGATTGGGGTCACCATAAAGACGGGTATAGCTGTTTGCCGTCACGACGACATCATCCTTGGCCATCTCAGCCTCATATTCGGCCTGACTGACAAGAGGGATCTCGTCAGGAGAACCAGTCGGCACTTCAAGGTAAGCCCGGTTCTTAGGAAGATAGGTCTCGGTGGACTTCACAAAACCAAGTCTGCCGTCACTCGTGATGCCCAGAAGGCGCATGGTATTGGGATCATAGGGGGTTTTATTGAAATGCGATTCCCCCGGTTGGCCATTGGCGAAATAAACGCCTTTCAGCAAATTGGAGCTTGGGGTAGATGTATTTACATCAACAATATCAAGGCGGTTGCCAGAAGGATCGTCGGCCCCAACGGCAATAATCACTGGGGTCTCACCGGGAACCGTACCCTGCCACTCCTGCCATACAGCCATACCTGCATCGACCTTCGTCACGATATAGGCTTTCATCCCCGAAGAATAAAAGTTGAACGGGAAGGAAGCATATAAGGAGGTATAGCGCTGACCGCCAACAGTGAGCTGGGGGCGCAGACCAAAATACTGGTTGTCTGCTTGATTGACCGGCTTGATGTACCAGTTGCGGTAGGCTACATCGCCATTCTGGACCAGCGACATCGTGTCAGGATCAGACAATGAACGGCCATCTGCCAAATAAATATCAACACCGGAAACCGATCCGTAGGCCTGATAGGTGGGGCCGTTGGGTTTCAGATTCAGATAACGATTACCCGTGATGGTCTTCGAGTCTGTGCCCTGGGACTTGAGATTATACTGTGAACCGACTTTCTCGATATAGATGATAGAAGCAGCATCGTCGACCTCCTTGTCAAAACCACGGATGGTGAGAATGGCCATCATATCGGCCTTAGTCGTTGTCATGTCTATGCTTCCCTTGTTATCCTGAATAGTGATATAACGCGAGCTTGCCTGATTTAGCACACGATAGTAGCCATTGCCGTTCAACTGGGCAAAGGCTGTAAATGTACAGGCTATCGCAAACAGTGTTAGAAGAAGTCTATTCATTGTTACGGTATTAAAACGCTAAAAGAATAAGCCTACCCTCCACTCGCCAATCAAGTTCTTGAAATGGGGGTGTAAGGGTAGGCTTCTATCCTATGATCTCATTAAATGAGATTCATTCTAATTACTCAGCGATGCAGATGCTGACGCGGTTCTTATCATTCTCAGCGAAGGGCTGAACGGTGTCACCCTTGCTGTCAGAGATAATGCGCGAAGCATCGATACCGTACTTCTGGACGAGAGCATCGACCACAGTCTTAGCACGGTTCTTACCCAGACGGGCGTTGATTGAAGCATTACCCGTGCCCTTGTCGGCATAACCGGTGACGGTCACCTTAGCCTCAGGATATTTCTTCAGGTAAGCAACAACTTCCTCAACCTTCTGATTCTCAGTCGGAGTGATGACGGTGCTGTTGATGGTGAAGAATACATCGCGACGGAGAGGCTCCTTGGCTGCAACAGCTGCTACGGGCTCAGCGGGCTTCTCAACATAGACGGGTTTTTCAACAACCTTCTCAACGACGCGCTCAACAACACGGGGCTGATCGGTGATAGTGCGGGTGGTATAGGTCTTGCCAAGAGCAATCTTCACACCAGCATTAGCGTTGAAATACCAGTCGGGGTTGCCGGCGGGCTTCGAGTTGTAGTGGTCATCAGTAATGTTAGCGGAGAACTCCAGACCAGCCGACACGCGATCGCTCAGGCGGAAATCAGCAGCAGCACCGGCACGACCGGCAAAGCGGATCTTGGTGCCCTCCCAGTAAAGGCTGAGCTGAGGATTGCCGTTTTCGTAGTGGTTGTAAGTTTTGGCCAACTCCTGCTTGACATCGTAAGCCTCGTCGTTGCTGAAACCGATGTTAACACCGACACCTCCGAAGATGCTGAAGTTGAACACGCGATTGGGGTTGAAGCCACAGATGATGTCAGAAAGGTTCACCATCACGTCGGCCATGGGAGACACATACTTCCACTTCCACTGATAGTCGGTCGTAGGGCTCAGGTAGCGTGAGCCACCCTTGCTCTGCCATGCATTGACGGCCAGACGGAGGCCGAGAGCGTGGTGGAACTGATAGCCGATGGCTGCCTGCACGTTGTAGGACAGCAGATCGCTGAAGTCGATTTCGCCAAGGGTGTACTGGCCGCCGACAGGCTGAATCTGCACATACCAATGAGGATTAAAGTCGTAGACGGTCTTTACCTCAGGCTCCTGTGCTGATGCTGAGACAAAGCCCAGCATCAGCAGAGAAGACATTAACAGTTTCTTAATATTCATAATATTTACTTTTCTTTTTTCGTTCTACAATGTTGATTCCACTCTCGTTTACTTGGCCTTTACATAGTACTTGCGAGCAGCAATCTGGCCGCTGTAGTCGAGTGCCATGTAGAGAATCTCATAGGTATAGCCCTTTTCGATGGTGACATCGAAGTTCTGCCATTCACCGTCGATAACGGTGTTAATGTTCTCCTGACCATTGAAAGCGTCGCGGGCAGCCACGTTGTTCTGGTTGTCAGAGTCAAGCACGCGGGTTGCAACGATGAGCTTCTTGTAAGCGGGAGACAGCACCTCGACATTGTAGGTGGTGGGAATCAGAGTGAAGGTGGTTGTGCTGACCTTCGAAGCCTTGCGGCTCGAACGGCTGATGCGCTTGTAACCATCGTTATTGTGGATGAGCAGCAGGGGCTGGACATACTTGTTGGGCTCGAGCCAACGGTTGAGGTGGCTGTTCACGATGTCGACATAGTTGAAAATCTTGTCCAGACCGAAGGTGCTGGTGAGGTTATTCAGGTCGTTCTCAATGAGGCCGAGGAATTCATTGACCTCCTCGGTGATCTTCTTCACGGCGTCAATGAGCTTATTGATCTTGTTGTCGCGACCATCCTCACCGTCGAACACGCGGGCAAGGCTATCCATCACATCGTCGGCTGCAGAAATCTGGAGATGGACGAGGAACGAACCGTCAGCCTGCTTCTGCCATACATACTGGTAGACGCTGTGGTCGTCGTTCCAAACCTTCTTCTCGTCATCGCCGAGAGCACCAGCGGGGAGCTTCACAGTGAACTTGAACTGATTAGCCTTGCTCAGACCAAGCATCTCAAAGTCTGCATCGGAAACGGGAGTTCCATCAGCATAGTAGTATTCGGAAATACCATAGCCCTCATAGTAGACACCCTCGATGTAGTCAGCAATCGTCTCGTACTTCACCTTCACCTTGTCGACATACTTCAGGAGCACTTCCTGCAGCTTGTCAACGAACTTGCCGGCAAACTTGTCAACGAAGTTATTGAGCAGGTCGTCATACTTGCCGTTGTAGTCCTTCATAAAGGAGAAGCTGAGGGGCTTCACGGTGGCGGCACCGATGCCATACTGAGAAACAACGCTCATCTCCTCACCGGTAACATCGTCAGTCCAAGTAGCCTTCACAGCGTCAGCCTCGAGCAGGTTGTGGACATTCTGATAGAGCGTGGTAACGAGGTCAGTTGCGCTGATACCATTCTGCCAGTTCTTCACATCGTTAAGAACTTCCTTAGAACCAGCGAGGTCGAGATTCAGACGGATGCGCGGATCGGTCTGGACAGAGAGCTTGCTGATCGTAGCATTAGCCTCATAGAAGCCATTGGAGCTCTGCTCGCCCTCCTGACGTGCACGATTCCAACCAAACTTAATAACCTTATCAGACTTCTTCAGCGGGCTGAGCTGGACATTCGACTCCTCGTTCTGGCTGTTAATCATAGTGAACTCGGTGCCAGTGAAATCGCGGTTGGTGGGATTGACGGTCAGATAGAGTGTACCGGCATTGCCTTCCTTACCATCGGCAGTGACAAGGACCTGAGCGGCTTTGTCGTTAATGGCGCCATTGACATTCTTGAGCACTTCATCCCAGTCAGCCTTTGTGATACGATTGAAGTCGGCAGAACTTGAATAGTAGGTCTCGTCATCAGCGGGGAACACCACGCCGTTAGGAGCCCAACCGTGGTAGACGGCCAGAACGTTGCTGCGAACATCAGCGGGCAGACTGAACTCACCGAAGACAGGATTCTCAGTTCCGTTGAGCGTAATGCCCGAGATGAACTTAACCATCGAGTTCTCAATCTTCTCAATGCGATTCTGAATGTCTTGGATGTCGCTTTCGACAGTGTTAAGTCTGTCCTCAACGTCGTCGAGGCGGTCCTCAACATCCTTAACGCGAGCGTTGTTTTCTCTGACATACTGTTCGTAAGCATCCTTCAAAGCACCGAGATTCTCAGCCACGCGGTCAATACTATCGTTGGTGGCGTTGATGCGCTCGTTGACAGTCCGGATGGCCTCAGTGAGCAGGTTGCCAACGCTATCAGCAAGCTCCTCTGCATAGGTGCGAGCATCGTTAATCTTGGTCTCCAGTTCGGGAACCACGGTATTCAGGATGCTGTCAATACGATTATTCAGCTTCCGGTCAGCAGCGTCCACATACTCGATGGTGGCATAGGTGGCCAGCGAATCCTTCAATTCGTTGTAGAGATTGTCGAGCGTAGCAAGCTTAATGCTGTCCTCAACCAAACGGACCTCAGCGTCAGTCAGGCGGTTATCAACGCCGGTTAGACGCGTGTTCAGACCATCAGTAATCAACTCCAGCGAATCAATACGAACGCTGTCGGTCTGGGCCAGGTCACGCACGCTGTTGATCACGGTGGTCAGTTCGTTGATGCGTTTCACATAGCTCTCAATCTGCTCATTGAAGATGCTCACCACCTTCTCAGAATCAACACCCTCAGTGATGTAGTTGTTGGTGATGTTGTTAATAATGGTGGTATCACCATAAGTGATGTTGTTAATAGTGGTATCACCATAAGTGATGTAGTTGTTAATAATGGTGGTATCACCATAGGTGATGTAGTTGTTAATAATGGTGGTATCACCATAGATAATGTTCTGAGCGGGAGGCAGATTATTAATGATGCTGTCGATGTCATGCTTGTCGTAGAACTCTGTCAGAGTCCCAGCCAAATTCTCAGCTGTGACATAATCACTCAGAGTGTCCATCTTGGCCTCAATCTCGTTGGCCAGAGCCGACTTGATGGCATCGATGAGACTGTCAACCTCAGTCTTGGTGTAGACATCGCCTTTCTGGTAATAATTGTTGATGATACTGTCGACCTGAGTCTTGCTGTAATAGTTGACGAAGAGATTCTTAACACCCTGAATCAAATCGTTAGTCTGAGCCTGGGTATACACCTCATTCTTGTTATAAACCTGATCTTTGGTGTAGATGTTGTCAATCACCCATTGGTGGAAGGTGTTATAAACCGAGTAGAGGCTGTCAAGATCTTTACGAGTCTTCTGGCAATTGTCACGGCAAGCCTCAAACTCTCCACGCAGAATCCGAATGCGTTCGCTCAAAGTCTGATCAAGCTGATTGATAAGATCCTTGAGCTTGGTATCCTCTTTAGCAAACTGTTCCTGAAGGTTGACGTTTCTCTCGTCGTCATAGTCCTTACAAGAAACCAATGAACTCGTGGCACCCACAAACATGGCCACCATGAGCAATCCATTAATAAATTTCTTTTTCATGAACATAAAAAATTATAATTAAACTTAATTGATCAATCTTCTCTATATATACATCTAATACCCTCTCCAGCAAGCTGCAAAGGGGAGAAATAGTGGCTTCTGCACAAATTTCGGCCCAAAGTTAAGCATTTTTTTAGAACCTACCAAGAAAATAGAGAATTTTTTAGCTTAATAATTGCATTTTTTAATGTATAATCACCTTTTTCGTGGTTTTTCAACCGAGCAACTGCTCGATGTCGCTTTGGGGAAGGATACAAAGTATGGCTCGGCCGTCAGGAGTATAGTTGACGTTAGAACAGGCAAAAAGGTCGTTGACGATGCGTTCCATATCGTCGTTTGAGAGCACTTGTCCGGGCGAGAGTGCTGCATGACGGGCAAGGCTAAGGGCCAATGTGGCATTCAACTCGGCAGAATCTACCGATCCCTTTTCCACAGCATCGGCCACAATATGACGCACGAGACTGACTGGATCAAGCTCATCGAAACCTGCCGGGACACCGTTGACGGCATAGCTACCTCCACCGAGGTCAGCGATATCGAACCCTAAGGACAGTAATTCAGGCTGGCACATCTTCATGACAACCTGTTCTGACGGAGAAAACTGTATGACCTCAGGAAAGAGGACACGCTGAGTGCTGGTAGCATTCTGCTGCAGGAGTTCCATCAACCGTTCGTAGCGGATGCGGATGTCGGCCCGCTGTTGGTCAATAATCATGAGGCCGGACTTGACGGCGGTCATGATGTAGCGGCCCTTATATTGATAATGCGCCGGAGATTTCTCGGCAATGAGATTGTCGGAAGGTATCTCCTCAGGCACTTGGTCGTCGAAGAGTTGGGTTTCTGGCTGTTGAGAGTGATGCCATGCAGCCTCGTAAAGTTGCTGCCATTGGTCTGGGACACCCGACTTCTGAGTCTGTGATGGGCGTGACGACGAGGAAAAAGGATTGTAATCTGGATTATAGCTGACGCGTGGCATCTGGATGTTGTCACGCTGAGGGTCAAAGACGGGAATATCAGGTCGTCCCTCGGTATCAAAGTCGATGGTTGGCACCTCGCAGAACTTGCCGATAGCATCCTTTACGGCAGCGACAAGAATTTGCCAAATGCTCTGTTCGTTCTCGAATTTAATTTCCGTCTTGGTGGGATGAATGTTGACATCGATGTCAGAAGGACTCACCTCAAAATATATATAATAAGGTATTTGCATCCCGACCGGGATGAGACGGTCGTAAGCCGTAAGAACAGCCTTATGGAAATAGGCGTGCTTCATGAACCGGCCATTCACGAAGAAATAGTCACTGCCGCCCTTCTTTCGGGCAGACTCGGGTTTACCGACAAAACCCGTAATGCGACAGATAGCCGTGTCCACCTCAACAGGCAGGAGCTCCTGGCTCAACTTCTTTCCAAAGACGTCGGTGATGCGTTGCCTAAGCGAACCTGCGCGGAGGTTGATCAACTCCTGTCCGTTGCTATGAAGCGTGAAGGCAATCTCTGGATAGACGAGCACAATGCGCTCGAAAGCCGTCAAGATGTTGTTGAGCTCGGTGGCATTGGTCTTGAGGAACTTCCGTCGGGCTGGCACGTTGAAGAAAAGATTCTCCACCTTGAAATTAGATCCGACGGGACAGGCAACCGGTTCCTGTCCTACGACCTTGGAACCGTGAAGAGTCAGATGGGTACCGAGGTCATCACCCTGCATACGGGTGGTCAGTTCCACTTGGGCCACAGCAGCTACGGAGGGAAGGGCCTCACCGCGGAAGCCCATGGTATGAAGAGAAAAGAGATCGTCCGCCTGACGAATCTTTGATGTTGCATGGCGTTCGAAGGCCAGACGCGCATCAGTCTCAGACATACCGCATCCGTCGTCGATGACCTGTATAGAGGTTCGTCCCGCATCAACAACCAAGACACGTATAGTCTTTGCACCGGCATCCACAGCGTTCTCGACCAACTCCTTGATGACAGAAGCCGGTCGCTGGATGACTTCACCAGCAGCAATCTGGTTAGCCACGGAATCTGGTAGAAGTTGGATAATATCGCTCATTGTATTCGTGGGGTCAGTTCAGTTCCTTCTCGTTTGCCGCGCCAAATGAAAATGTCGTCCTTCGAGGTGGGCCGAATATAATCGAACCAAGCGAAGCCGTCAAGATAACGTTTGGGTGGCGGTATCTGCGACATGGGATACATTACGCCATCGCTTTTCGGCGCCCAAATCCGCTGGAGTTTCCGCTCAGCGAGGAACATGCGTAGCTCACTGGTTTCCATTCTGACAAGCCCCACATATGAACTGTCCGAATCATCTACCGGATAGTAAGCCACAAGCACGTTGTCCTTAGCACGTGCCTCATGGATTTCACCCTTTTGGAAAAAGGCGAACATCTCTTTCGACGACACCTGGTTATAGATGTCTTCATCTGGAAGTTTCTCTATAGAAAAGGCCTGATCAATCACATGCGCATGGTCGACAACAGAATCTTTCATGAACACCTCAATACGCTCTCCGAGCAACTGCTGGTTGACATTCCAAACAATAGGGTCCTTATACATTGTCATGCAGGAGTCGAGTGAACTATATATCAGGGAGTCGCAGACGGCCTGAACATCGACACGATACGCGCGTACCTTATTAAACGCGTGAAGAACCCTATAGACGGAATCGGTTTGATTATTGTACGTAAAGACCTTGAAGGTGTCGGCATGCATATAAAGTGTATCCCGTTGGGAGAAGTCAATGGCCACGGCACTGTCGGTACAAACTGCATAACCGGTGCTGTCCTCGTAGTGACCGAAGTTACAGAGTAAGCGGTTGTGGTTGACAGTGTCAATATAGACCACATTGCTGAAGGCTTCACTGACGCCAGAACGGCCGTCGTGCCAAAGACTATCGCCCGTCAGTGTGCGTCCCTCGTTCTCCAACAAGGAGCGGTTGAGCAATATACCCTCTTCAGTCATGGTGTTATAATAGCCCAGTTCAGAATAGATGTGGCTGCGACCAGAGGTGATGTCGGAGGGACCGATGATGTGGGCCTGCTTGGTCTGAGTGTTGTAATAGAGCGAGTCTGTGGTGAGGAAGAACTGCTTGTCAAGCATCTCGACATTATAGAAGAACTCTGCCATCTTCGTATCAGTGTGATATTCGCCCCAGTCGCTGGTCAGTGTGGTGCCATTATCTACAAGCTTTCCCCCTTCCTCGAAATGGCCTTGATTCCAGATGCGATCATAAAACAGGGAATCCGTGTAAAGCGTCGTTCCACGATGGCGAAGCACAACATTGTGCAAGGCCTCCATCATCTGGTCGTTGCCGTCATAATAGCCATATTCGCTTACCAGTGAAAGCGTGTCGCCCTGCACCATTCGAACATGGCCCCAAGCCTCAAACGAATTGCTGGCCTCGAAGAAATTGGCACTGTCGCAATAGAGTCGGGCACCGGCATGCTCAAACTGCACCGAGCCGACGAGCACCTGAGCGTCGTTGTTGCGCCAACGGTCATACCGCAATTCATCAGCATGAACCAGGTAGACACGCTTGTCCTGGGTCTTCTTGCGGGGGCGCTGCGGGCGTTGTGCCACAGCGCCATACAGAACGAGGCAGCCCAGACACAGCAGGACTGCCACGATGAATCTATGACCTTTATTATGGTTATCTAATACCACGAACTAAACAAATGTTATCTTCTATCTCTTTTTTATTTCACCCAGCCCTCATATTCAAAATCGCAGTTGCGATAGCTGTCGTTAATGCGCACGTAGGTATTCTTTATCTTATCTACAACCCACTGGTGCAGTCTGTCGGAACGACGCTTCTCCAGTACGACATCTTTCATAACCTGAAAATCCTCTGTGATGGTGGCCTTATGGCCCTCAGTGCGGCTTTTCAGTTTGGCTATCACACAGACGGTTTTGCCACGCTCGTTAATCATCTCGAACGGACGGGATATCTCACCAACCTTCAGCGTATCAACAGCTTTGGCCACCTCGGGTGGCAGGTCCTGCATCTGGAACCGCGATGTCTGTCCGTTCTCAGAGCGATTGGCCATGAGGCCACGGTTCATGCGGGTGTCCTTGTCATCAGAAATAACAGAAGCACCTTCCTCGAAAGTAAACTTACCTTCACGGATGTCGGCAGCAATGGAGTCGAGACGGGCCAGCGAAGCCTGCACGGCAGAGTCGCTGACGACCGGCTTGCGCAGGATATGGCGCACCTTGATTTTGTCGCCACGCTTGTCGACCAATTGAATGATGTGGAAGCCGAACTCCGACTCCACAATCTTCGAAATCTTCTTTGGATCGGTCAGGTTGAAGGCGACGGCAGCGAAGGCCGGGTCGAGCACGCCTCGACCGACATAGTCCATCTCGCCACCAGTGCGGCGTGAACCAGGATCCTCGGAATAAAGTCGGGCCAGGGTCTGAAAGCTGGTCTCTCCCCTATTCACGCGGTCGGTATAGTCGCGCAATTCATCTTTCACACGATTGATTTCCTCAACGGCAATCTTAGGTGTCTGTGCAATGATCTGCACCTCAACTTCTGTAGGCACAAAGGGAATGCTATCCTGCGGCAGATCCTTGAAATAACGGCGTACCTCGGCCGGCGTGACCTGTATATTCTCCACCAGGCTTTCCTTCATGCGCTGAATCAAGAGCTGGTCGCGCAGGTCGTCATGCATCGAAGTGCGAATCTGGCTAAGGCTCTGCTTGCGATACTCCTCCAGCTTCTCGCGCGAACCGATCTGCTGGACCATGTAGTCGATACGGCCTTCAATCTGAGAAGAAATCTCGCTCTCCGTCACCTCGATACTATCGATGGCCGCCTGATGCAGAAAGAGTTTCTGCACAGCCAACTGTTCAGGGATGGCACAGTCGGGGTCGCCCTTCCAGTGCTGGCCCTCCATGGCCGCCTGGATGCGGGTCACCTCGACGTCGCTCTTGAGGATTGGCTCATCGCCCACCACCCAAATAACCTCATCGACCACATTCTGCTGTGCAGATAAAGGTAAAAAGGTAAAAAGGTAAAAAAGTAAAGACAAATTTACCTTTACTCGTCTTTCCTTCGTTCCGCCATTATATGCTAATAACCTCATTTACAGTCTCCAGCTTAATGTTTGTTAACCGTTTCAAGCACGTCATTGTTAACCGTAAAGGTGTAGCGGCGGCGAAGCTGGGCTACCCACTCCTTCTCAAGCACCTCCTGATAGTCGGCTACGACCTGCCCACGCACGTCGGTGTAGTCCTCGGGGCCCTTCTTCAGCAGTTTGCCATAAACGGCGTCAATGGGATAGTCCTTCACCTTAGCAACGGTGGTGTCCTTCTTAAATACTGCACTGTCAACCAGGGCGTTATCACCTTTCTTGAAGATACCCTTCTCCACACGGATGCGAATAACAGAGTCAGCATTGAAAGTGGAGCGAAGTGCCTCGGCCCACTTGCCGAAAGAGAGTTTCTTCACACAGTCGGCCACGGCCTTGACGTCGCCCTGCTCTTTCACATGGTAGGCCATGCCTTTATAGCGAGGCTCATCCCAAGCGTAGTTCTTTTTGTGCTTCTTGAAATACTGAGCCAGTCCGGCCTCATCCTTGGCAGCCTTGTCCCATACGAGCTTGTTGCTGATTTCATAGAGCAACAGACCGTCGTGGTACTCGCGGATGAGATTCTTCAGGTCAGAGTCGTTGGCCGAGAACTCATCGGCTTTCTGGTCCATAATCTGCTCCTTGGTCAACTGACCGTTGCTCTGCTTCACCATGTCGTCAATCTTCTGGGCGGCAATCCGCTCACGGGCATTGCGTTGCTCAAGCCACTTGAGGATATTATCATGGTGGAAGTCGAAGGGCTCCATCTGCTTGCGCTCGTCCATCCGGATGATATGATAGCCGAAGGGCGACTGGACGACCTCGGACATCTCGCCAGGCTGCAGGGCGAAGGCTGCATCCTCATACTCCTTGACAAACTGGCCATGCTGCACGAAAGGCAACTGACCGCCTTGGCGGGCCGAACCAGGGTCCTGAGAGAACTTGGTGGCCATCTCCGCAAAGTCCGCCCCACCCTTCAGGGCCTTCAGGATTGAGTCGGCACGCAGTTTTGCTGCATCCCAATCTGCCTGCGGGGCCTGCTGCTCAACGCGGAGCAGGATGTGCGACGTCTTGATCAGCCCATCAGGTCCGATGTGCTGCACAGTCTCGTCGTAGACCTTGCGAGCCTCTGCCTCCATGTCCTCGTCGGTCACCATCATGGGCCTGAGCTGTTGGTCGCGATACTGGTGGAACTCGTCGATGAACGACTGCATCGTGTCCATCTTCTCGTCGAGGGCCGCACAGACCTTCAGCTTATAGTTGATAAAGAGGTCGACATACTCGTCGATTGACTTCTTGTCAATGACACCTTCAGAGTTGTTCTTATTATAGGAATATTCAAATTCAGAGCGCAGCACGGGTTCACCGTTGACCGTCATAATCACCGGGTCGTCCGTCTGTGCGCCTGCTGCCACGCTCATGAGCAGCGATGCGAAAAAAAACATCTTTTTCATTGTTGTATTCAGAATATTTAGTCGTTGGGTCTTGAATAATTCGGGGCTTCACTCGTAATCGTGATGTCGTGGGGATGACTCTCGTTGACACCGGCATTGGTGATACGGGTGAACTTAGCGTCGTGAAGGCGCTCAATGGTCGGGGCACCGCAATAGCCCATGCCGGAACGCAGACCGCCCACGAGCTGATAGATAACCTCCTGCACCATGCCCTTGTAGGGCACACGACCGGCGATGCCCTCGGGCACAAGCTTCTTCGTGTCCTTGGTGTCAGCCTGGAAATAGCGGTCCTTCGAGCCATGTTCCATGGCTTCAAGCGAGCCCATGCCACGGTATGACTTGAACTTGCGGCCGTTGTAGATGATGGTGTCGCCGGGGCTCTCCTCAGTGCCTGCCACGAGCGAGCCGATCATGACGCTCGAACCACCGGCAGCCAATGCCTTGACCACGTCGCCGGAGTAGCGCAGGCCACCGTCGGCAATGAGGGGCACGCCCGTGCTCTTCAAGGCAGAGAACACGTCATAGACAGCACTCAGCTGGGGCACACCCACGCCGGCCACGACACGCGTGGTGCAGATGGAGCCCGGACCGATGCCCACCTTGATGGCGTCAGCACCGGCGTCGGCCAGCATGCGGGCGGCATCGCCTGTAGCCACGTTGCCGACGACGATATCGATATTGCTGAAGGCAGCCTTCGCCTCGCGCAGCTTGTCAATGACGCCCTTTGAGTGACCGTGAGCCGTGTCGATGACAATGGCGTCGGCACCGGCGTCGACCAGGGCCTGCATGCGCTGGAGCGTGTCAACCGTGACGCCCACGCCGGCAGCCACGCGCAGACGTCCTTTCTCGTCCTTGCATGCCAGCGGCTTGTCCTTTGCTTTGGTGATATCCTTATAGGTGATGAGCCCCACGAGATGGTTGTCCTTGTCGACAACGGGGAGCTTTTCAATCTTATTGCGTTGCAAGATCTCGGCCGCATCGAACAGGTTGGTCTGCTGATGGGTGGTCACGAGGTTTTCCTTCGACATGATTTCTTCGACAGGACGGTCCAGCCGGCGCTCAAAGCGCAGGTCACGGTTGGTGACGATGCCCACGAGATGGTTCTCATCGTCGACCACGGGAATACCGCCGATGTGGTATTCGGCCATGATGTCGAGCGCCTGAGCCACGGTGCTGCCCAGCGGAATCGTGATGGGGTCGTAGATCATGCCGTTTTCGGCACGCTTGACAATGGCTACCTGACGGGCCTGTTCCTCAATCGACATGTTCTTGTGAATCACGCCGATGCCACCTTCGCGAGCAATGGCAATGGCCATCTGGCTCTCCGTGACAGTGTCCATGGCTGCCGTCACGAAAGGAATATTCAACTCGATGTTGCGCGAGAAGCGTGTGCGCAACTCCACCTCTTTGGGCAACACCTCGGAATAAGCGGGAATCAACAGGACGTCGTCGAACGTCAGACCGTCCATCACAATCTTGTCTGCAATAAATGATGACATAATATTTTGGGTACCTTTAAAATTATTGCGTGCAAAGTTACAAAAAAGTTAGGAGTTGAGAATTAGTAACCAAAAGTTTTTTTGTAAAGTTAGTAGTTAGCACTTATACGTTAGGAGTTTTTAACGCTATCCACTCTTGATGCCTTTAAGGATTGTCTCCTGCATCACTCCAGCTCCAATATTTCAGCACCATCATACTTCAGCGCATAATGGTACTTGTCATCCTTCGGGTCGATTCGGTTAAACACCCACAAAGATCCAGTCACTTTCGCTCCCAGTCTTTTTTCAACATTTTGTGCAGTTGCATAATGATATATAGGACAGAGAAAATTTAATCTTTCAGGTGTTATGGATAACACCTTTAACTGGCGGAATCTGCCAAAAAAGATGGCCTTTCCACCGAGCCAAAAATCGTGACTTTCTTCATCATATTTGAAATTATTGCTGTCCGATAAAAAAATAAATTCCATTGAGTCAGAAACTTAAATTC
>FLNY01001935.1_pt1 | contig 70935 bp, 58 predicted proteins | sample 1140381 | NCBI WGS metagenome assembly FLNY01 (sample SAMEA3878172, study PRJEB12797) | bioreactor metagenome | biome: Moose rumen | place: Sweden | collected 2011-10
AAGTAATCATATAAGAAACAATTCATTCTTTTATAATTATTCTTAATATTTGCAAAATTACAATAATTTTTAATTTATAAAAATAATATTAATGAAAAATCATGTAATACATCAAATATATACTTATATTAACGTGAGTTCGATGAAATTAAGGCACATACTTTATTATTTGGGAAATAGCGGAATTTTTAGTAACTTTGTATATATCCAAAAACAATGTTGAACTAAAAAAACCGCTATGTTTACCGAAAGCAAAGTTATGAAAAAAACGAGCGAAGTGCCAAATGTATTTGAGCTTTTCCGGGTGCCACCCAACTTTGGCTACGCCGAAGTTACTGAATTTTTTTGTAATGGCAGATGAATTCTGCAAGTTTCAATGATGAGTTGAAGGACATTGCTCAGGTGGATTTGCTCTTGCAGCCGTAGAAGCATGGCGAGCTATGGTTCAAGGCAAAAGGACAAAGATGCCACCAAGAAACGTAAAGCGTCGAAGTGAAATAGAGCATCCAAGAGAGAAACAAATACTGATTTATAGAACTACCATAAATTTAAAAGTTATTTAGCCGGTATTATCGAATGCAAAATAAAGACAATTATTTGTCAAAAAATAAAATAAGAAAAATGCTACAACCTATACGTTTCGTGCGCAAATAAGTCGATATTTTGGCACAATGATTGTATTGTCTAATAATTATTGATATTTTTGCATATTATATGATTTTTCTATTTATGATGACAAAACCAAGCACAAGCTAATAATATTCTCTTTTCGCTTCCTCCTATATAAAAACAGAAATCTCATGTTCGTAAAAACGACATTCTCCCAAACTAATATCATATACGTAAAGAAGTTGTGACAAATTTCAATTAAGAATATATGAAAACTTTTGATTTTGCCTTGCTAAACCAAGGATATGCATATCATAATGCCGATTGGAATTTCGGACCCATATGCAGTAGTTTTTCCAGAATCTATTGGGTCAAGGAAGGAGAGGCAAAGATAAAGATGGGTATGACGAAACACATTCTTACCCCAGGTCATCTCTACCTGATACCCTCGCTCGTAAGCCATTATGATTATTGTGAGGGAGTATTCGGACATTATTACATCCATTTCATCGACAATTCAAAGAATCTCATCGACTATTATCAACAATATGAAATACCATTCCAATTGGATATTTCTAATGACGACCAGTATATATTTAAAAGACTCCTGCAACTATATCCCGACAAGAAATTGCCTAACCCACTTCCCGACACCTATGAGACATCAAACAAAATATTGGATTCAATACATTTATTCCACACTCAGCCTTTGGGTTTGAGAATGGAAGTAAATGGACTTTTGATGCAACTTCTGTCGAAGTTCTTCATGAAAGGTAAAAGACAACATAAAATCATCGACAACCGTATATCAAGATCACTTTATACGATTGAAAATAAATTGGCTCACATTCCTAAAATAGGAGAACTTGCGTCTGAAGCGAATCTCTGTAAAGATCGCTTTATCAGACTTTTCCATCAACAAACCGGATTCACGCCTACTGAATATATCATTCGAAAACGCATTCATTACGCCCAAATGTTATTTATCGACGGCCATTATTCCGTGAAAGAAGTTGCTACAATTTTAGGATACCACAACATTTCATATTTTGGAAGAATGTTCAAGAAAGTTACGGAAGTAACTCCATCAGAATTCATCAGACAAAACAAGTGACTTTTTTTAATCTCATCATCTTTGTCATGCAGCAATTATTTATTATTTTTGCATAACAAATGTTTATGGTTTGATGAGATTACTTATTCTTTTTTTGGCATTGATTGTCGAATCCTTAAATGTTTTTTCACAGGAAAACAATGAAGGACTACCGAGATTCAAGATGTTGACAAAAGCCGACGGCCTCCTCTCCGACAGTATTCTTCACATTCTTCAACTCGACGATGGTAGGATGGTCATTACCACCGATTCCTGTATCAACATCATTGATGGAGACTCCGTACGTCAGTTCCATGTGAAACCACATTCCGTTTACAATATAAGAAATTATACTGGACATTATCACGTATATTCCGACACAAACGACAATATTTGGGTGAAAGATAATGGAACAGTGTGGTGCATAAACCTGAAAACAGGGCAATATGTCAGTCTCGACAACTATAAGATTACAGACCTGTTCGTTGACAGCGAACACAAACTATGGATGGTGAATGACACTGTGGTTGGACATGACATTATTTACCGTTCCGAATGGGGACAACTGCAAGATCTGGATACTGATTCCACCGACGTTTTCCTTTTTTTCTCCAGCAGCAAAGTAGCTTGCTACGACATCGATTCGCAAAAGCTCAAATACACAACAGAACCTTACGACACGGCAGAAGCGAAATTTTATAACCAAACATCGCTTGTCGTAAAAGGAAAAGACAAATGTTTCTATCAATTAAGATGTGGAGAATCCAGATACATCTTTCTCAAATTTAACCCACGAAAGCGAGAATGGCGAACCATTTTCGAAACCAATAAAGGTGTGTTCCACACTCTTTGCGTACCAAACGACAAGTTAGCATTGATTACTTGCCCACAAGGATTGTGGGAAATAAATCTAGATACAGGAGAGATGCAATTGCACTCACAAGTTATCACAACAGAAGGGGATACTCTGCACACAGGATTCAACACCGTTTATTGCGACGACAAAGGAGGTATCTGGCTTGGGACATATAATGACGGAGTGCTCTACGCCGATGGGCTTCACGCAAAGAAATCGTATTTCATCTATTACTGCACAGCCCTACTAATCCTGCTAATCATATCAATCTTGTTTGTTTTCCATCAATATGCCTTACGACAACGGAAACGTGAACATAAACTGATGGAAAGATTGAGAGAAATGACCGCCACAGCCTCTATGCTGGAAAAACAAACGGAAGACAAACAAAAGTCCAATATCTACAAAACAGATGAAAATGGTCGAACCATGAAATTAGATGATGAAAAGAATGAGAATTCCGAATTTGTCATGAGAGCTATAGAAATGGTCAAACTGAACATGAACACACCTGGTTATTCCGTTGAACGCCTGGCTGCCGACCTCTGCATGGAACGCACCGGATTATATAAGAAACTCACAGCCATTCTTGACCAGACACCTACCCTTTTCATACGAAACATACGACTACAACATGCAGCAGAAATGCTGAAAGAAGGCCAACTAACTATCAGCGAAATTGCGGAGAAAGCTGGATTCTCTTCTCCAAGCTATTTCAGTAAACAATTTCAGGAAACTTATGGATGCAAACCATCAGAATACGGCAAATAAGCCCAATTCCATCCTGTCAGCAAACCTAGTTTCGTAAAAGACGTCTTCCCAGAAACCAATCATGAATTACAAAGGTAAGTTTCGGTAAGACAAGGCTATACCCATGAAAAACTGTTCCAATCTGTTCCAATCTGTTCCAATCTGTCAACAATCCTTTCATTTGTTTCAACATTTGTTATACTGCTTATTCCATTTTTGTCAATATATTTGCAAGTGGAAAAACAATTAAAAAAATGAAAAACATCTTTATCCTTATCGCAACATTGTTTGTTGCCGTTATGACCAATGCACAAGAACACTACAAGTTCAATTGCACCGACTACGTATCAACCGACAATAATCGTGCTCCACAGTCTGCGTTCTCCTACGATAAAGAAAACAACACGTTCTCTATCAAAGCCTCAGGCAACAACAACGTGGCGTTCAAGATGATCGACGGGTTGGACGGTGAATATTTCATCGACCAAGATGAAACAATGTTGCTCATCTGTGGTGAAAACCTTTCAACCACCAGTACAGCATCCTACGTATGGTGGCTCAATGGCTATAACGATGGTGGACAAGTGTCGCCTAACAACATATATACCGATGAGGACAACACAGTTCTTTTATGGAACCTGAAAACCAACACAACCATAAATAAGAATTTCGACTTCACAAAAGATAAAATAACGATCAGTTCTAACGGTAACAGCTTCATATTGGCTGTAGGACTTACGGCAAAAAACGTTGCATCGCCTGGTACTATCAACGATTTTGGATATTACGCACCATTCGAAATCGCCGCTAAGCATCCTGCACTGATGGACAAATTGGGATTCAATGCCATAACCCTGACAGACGCAATAAAGGCAAAGACACAGAAACTAGATGCAAATAAGGCAGAAGATTTCAACGGCATAAATGAAGATGATTACGAAAGGGCATACGAATTATATCTCCAAGTCAGAAATAAAATAGATGAAGATGGTGGTTCGCATACCGGCTCATACGAGAAAACCGACAATGGAATCCTGGCTCAATACGACGACCAGTCAGTAAGAATAGTGTTCCATAACGACAGCATACTTAGGGTTAGCAAAGCTTTTGACCTCTCACTTATTCAACAAAGTTGGGCGGTAATAGCAGAACCCTCTGAAAACGTACAATTCACCCTAAAGGAAAAAGAGGGAGTTGTAACACTCGCAAGCAGCAAGATAAAGGCTGAATATGTCCTCGACAAAGGAACATTGACTATATACGACGCTGAGGGCAACACTTTGATAAAAGAACTCAAACATAAATTTGTGGAAACCAAAGACGGTCCATTTAACTCTTTCACCATTTCACAATATTTCTCTTTGGATGATGACGAACGTATATATGGAATGGGGCAAATCCAAGACGGAAACCTCAACCGTAGAGGTACAATCGTGAAACTAGAACAGGAAAACAGAACCATTTCCATTCCTTATTTCATATCATCTAAGAACTATGGACTCTACTGGGACAACTACTCACCTACCACTTTCAGCGATATAGAATCAAACACATTCTTCCGTTCAACAGGGAATGCCATTGACTACTATGTACTTACCGCAGAAAACAACCATGAATTGCAAAGAAACCTTCGTAATCTGACTGGTAATTGCCAATTACCTCCCCTGTGGAATTTCGGAGTATATCAGAGCAAGGAACGATATACTAGTGCAAACGAGGTCATGGGTATCGTAAAGAAATACCGAGACTTGAAAATTCCGTTCGATTGCATCGTACAAGACTGGCAGTACTGGGGAGACAACGCTCACTGGAATGCGATGGAATTCCTAAATCCCGACTATTCCAACTATCAGGAGATGATCGATTACATCCACGACAACAACGCCAAAATCATGATATCTATTTGGGCGAATTTCGGCCCATCTACGTCTCAATTCACGGAATTAAAGAACAAAAACCTTTTGTTTACCGCTGAAACTTGGCCTACTGGTGCCGGCGTAAAACCATATAACCCATACTCGTCGGATGCACGAGACATCTATTGGAAATATCTTTGGAACGGATTGGTAAACAAAGGCATAGATGCTTATTGGATGGATTCCACAGAGCCCGACTTCTTCGGAAATGAAGGCGACAAGGACAATGTGGCATTGCCAAACCAAACATGGCGTTCACTTCGCAATGCATTCCCTCTGGCAACTGTCGAGGGTGTTTCACAGCATCATCTGGCACAACCGGAACTCAGCAATAAACGCGTCAGCATTATGACTCGTTCCGGATATCTGGGAATGCAACGCACCGGTGCATACGTTTGGAGTGCAGATATCACATCCAGCTGGGAAACGCTAGCCAACCAAATCATTGCTGCTTGCAACCTCAGCGAATCTGGATTGCCATATTGGAACAGCGATACCGGAGGATTCTTCACCGGTTCATACGGAGGGGTTGGAGACGCCTCGTGGAGAAGACTTTATATGCGATGGACTCAGTTCTCGACATTCACACCTATGCTACGTTTCCATGGAACCAACACTCCACGTGAACCTTGGCAGTTCGGAAGCGAAGGAGACGCCATGGGAGAATACGACAATATCGTTCGTTATATCAAACTGCGCTACAGCCTCTTGCCTTATCTTTACAGCACAGCAAATCAGGTAAGAACCGATGCCCAGGGTTTTATGCAGGCAATGCCATTGGCATTCCCTACAGATGCTCAAGGATTCGAAGTGAAAGACCAGTATATGTTTGGAAAATCATTCCTCGTGGCTCCGGTAATCCAAGACGGAGTGAACGGGAGGAATGTCTATCTGCCTAAACTGGAAAAGGGTAAATGGATAGATTTCTGGACTGGCTATACCTTCGAATCGGAACAGTCGGTTTATAAAGTAGCTCCTATGGATATCATACCGCTTTATGTGAAAACAGGAAGCATCATGCCTTGGGGACCGGAAGTGCAGTTTTCAACTGAAAAGGAATGGGACACCCTCGAAATACGCATTTATCCTGGTTCTAACGGCTCACTTACCCTTTACGAAGATGAATTTGACAACCAGAACTATCGTGACGGCAAGTTCAGTGAAATTCCGTTCACATGGGACGAATCCTCAAAGACCCTCACAATAGGCAAACGCATAGGTAGTTTCGCCGGAATGCTGACGGAACGTTCATTCAACATAGTTGTTGTAACACCAGAAAAAGGATTTGGCGACAAGCTAACCACAACATACGACGCTGTGGTTAAATATAATGGTGAAGAAATCAGCATCCAGCTTGACACAAAAAACATTAAAGAACCAATTTTGGATGAGTGTACCGACTATATCATCAACCCAAGTTTTGAAGCCGACGGACAGGCACTAACAAAGGTTGCTCCAAAAGGATGGAAAGTCAATAGCTCCACAACTTGGTGGGGAGTTAACCAAGTAAATGCCGGTGCTACAGGTGATCCACAACCCACCGACGGCAAATATATCTTCGGGGTATGGGATGGAAATGTGAAATCTGCAATAATAAGCCAGACGATCAGCACACTGCCGACAGGAGAATATAGACTTACGGTGGATATGCACGCTTCAAACAGGGATAATGCAACAAGAGTTGGCGAACAGTGCGTATTTGCAAACGAAAACAAATCGTTTTTCATCGACCAAGTCAAAACGGCAGGTTCGGGAGACGCATATCCCATGCAGACTATCGACGTCGACTTCACTGTCGGCAACGACAACGACCCTGTGGAAATTGGAGTTTCAACTGCCAACGCACCCGCTGAAACATGGTTCAAAATCGACAATTTCCGCCTCTACAAGGTTACCAAGGACGACCCAACTACAATCAACAACTTGCAAAAGGAACCAAATATCCAAAATGACATATACTACACACTCTCAGGAATCAGAATAAAACATCCCTCACACGGATTATACATCCACAACGGAAAAACAATATTTTTAAAGTGATTTGTTTAGTAATCTGAAAAACGTCTTGCCTCACTCTAACATTGAAGCAATTAGTTTTTTCACGATTACTTGAAAACATGGCTCAAGCAATAAATATTCTATAATTATAAAAATCATGATTATGAAAGTAAAAGCAATAATCATTTCACTTTTGTGCTTGATGACAGCACACATCAACGCACAAGACGTAGTTACTTCCGAGACAAAAGTGAGAGTCAACCCAATCGACGTGACTACTGCTACAGAAATACAGTTCTATACACCCTCGGCTGTGAGAGTAGTTAAATATCCGAAGGAACTTGATGTAACTCCAGATCATAAGAGTTACAGCATCATTGCCGAACCACAACCAAAACTCTTCACTACATCAAGTAAAGATTCCAAAAGCATTATTGTAGAAACCCAATGCCTGACAATCAGCATTGATGCCCTTTCAGGATGCGTCACATTCATGGACAAGGAAGGCAATAAACTCATGGCCGAAACTGCTTCCGAGTTGAAACTCATAACAGATGGGGTAGATAAGGGACGATACAAGGCAAAACAGACTTGGAAAATAGAGGATGGCGAAGAACTCATCGGACTCGGACAACGTCAGGTGAAGGACCTCAGCATCAGAAATAAGGAAATCGACATTTGGACTGCATATAAGATTATAACCATACCATTCTTCACTTCTGAAAAAGGATATGGACTCTACTGGGACAATGCTGGTGAATCACATTTTTCCGACAGCAAGGAAGGAACCACGTTCTCATCAAGTGTAGCCCAAATGGAAGATTATTATTTCATGTATAAGGACGGAAGCCACGACGGAGTTATTGCAGCCATACGTGACCTCACGGGCCAAGCCACCATGTTCCCTCTATGGGCAATGGGGTACTGGCAATGCCGAGAACGCTATAAGACCAGCGACGAACTATGTGATGTGCTCGACTACTACAGGCAAAACGACATACCTCTCGATGCAATCGTTCAAGACTGGCAATATTGGGGTTGTGACTCCAATTGGAACGCAATGCAATTCGACAACCCATATTATAGCAACAAGGTGGGTGACCCGGTTCAGATGAAATACCTTCCTAACGACCTCAAGAAACAGGCGGAAGAGCTCATTGCGTCGGGAAAGCAACCAAGAATAAAATCGCCACAGGAAATGGTGGACTACGTGCACAAGAACAACGCACACCTCATGATATCCATATGGCCCGACTTTGGACCATGGACAAAACCTTATCAGGAACTTGATAAAATCAACGCCCTCTTTCCTTTCGAGACGTGGCCAAAGAATGCCGGTGCAAAGGTTTACGATCCATGGAACCCTAAAGCAAGGGAAATCTATTGGAAATATCTGACCAACCTATATAAGATGGGATTTGACGCTTGGTGGACCGACTCCACAGAGCCCGACCATACAGAACATCCGGGCGACCGCGACTATCTCACTCATGATGGTTCATGGAGAAGCGTGAAAAACTCGTTTGCACTTGTAACGAACAAAGGAATCTACGAAAGCCAAAGGGCCACTAAAGGAAACGACTCAAAACGTATAGTTCAGATGACACGTTGTGCTACATTCGGAATACAGCACTATGCCACATTCTCCTGGAGTGGTGACGTAACAACCGACTGGAACGTATTTAAGGAACAGATTCCTTCCGGACTCAACTACATAACTTGTGGCATTCCGTTCTGGAACACCGACATAGGAGGATTCTTCGGTTGGAACTACAACAACGACCCTCATTCTCCGGCTATGCAGGAACTGCAAGTGAGATGGATGCAGTTCGGCACTTTCTGTCCTCTGATGCGTAACCACTGTTCATCACCTATGGTCAGTGAAATATACCATTTCGGTAAACCAGGAGAATGGGCCTACGACGTACAGAAGAAATATATAGAACTACGCTATCGCCTACTGCCATATATCTATAGCAATGCTGGAGACGTAGTGCTCAATAGCGGTTCAATGATGCGGCCACTCATGTTCGACTTTCGTTACGACAAGAAAGCCGTTTCCATGGGAGATGAATATATGTTCGGTAGGAACTTGCTCGTTAAGCCAGTCACCGACCCACTCTACACATGGAAAGACTCAAACAAAAAAGGACATGAAATTTATCCTGAAACAGAAAAAGCAACAGCACCTGTGGATGTGTATCTTCCAAAAGGAGCCAAATGGTGGGATTTCTGGGACAACACCACATACGAAGGAGGAAGAACCATAATGCGACCTGCACCAATCGACATCATTCCGGTATTCGTGAAAGCTGGAAGCATTCTTCCATGGGGACCGCAAGTACAATATGCCACAGAAAAAAACTGGGAGAATCTTGAAATGAGAATTTATCCAGGTACCGATGGCACATTCACACTTTATGAAGATGAAGGTGACAACTACAACTATGAAAATGGTAAATACAGCCTGATAAAGTTCTCATGGAACGACAACGGGCACACACTTACAATCCATGAACGTGAAGGCAAGTTCAAAGGTATGCTCGACAAACGAACCTTCAATTTGAAACTCATGGGTTCCGAAATCGTAAAAACAATAGAGTACGACGGGAAAGAAATATCCGTCAAATTCTAAACAAAATCACTAAATTTACTCTTTAACCCAAATTACCAATTCATATTAATAATAAATGATGCAAAGGTAAGTATTTATCGGCATTTCCAGAGATTTTACCACTCAAAATGACCAATAAGCCCAATTATCTGGCATTATGACCAATTTGGGTTAACCCAATTAAAAAAACTCCGCTCTTCCCGAGCGGAGTTTTCTGGTTGCGAACAACCGATTTCATTCATTACATGAGAGAATTGAAACTTAAAAATTTCGTTTGGTGTTTTTAGTAACTATATTATTATTGTTTATCAAAAAAATATCTTCATTTTCTTTTTCACATCCCATCCAATATAAGGCATTATCATTCATTCTGTTTTTCTATTACGTCCGTTTTTGTTTCCTTATCGAGAATGATGCTGTCAGCCTTTGCAGTCAATGTGCGTTGAGCGGTTTCAATCACTTGTTTCACGTCTTCTTTCTGGATGTAAGTCTCAGAAGTGAGATTTGAGCCATAGTCTATGTCGTCTTCATTCATCAAGCCCTTCAATGCGGCTCCACCTACAGTCAATGTGACAGCTACAGCGGCTGCAGCCTGAAGAAATGGCATAAGGCGTTTTCTGAACGGAATGACGACGGCTTCCACATGTACGTCAGACGTCTCTTCCTGAGATATGATAGAATCAAAACGTTTGTCGAACTCAGGGGACAAACACATCGCATCGCACGATGCCATATATTTGAAATAATCAGCATATGGCTGAAGGTTTTCCGGCACGTTGTTCTGCTGGAAGAACGATTTCAGTATTCGCTCTTCTTCCAATGTGCTATTGCCTTCCCAATAGCGTTCTAATAATTGTTCTATGTATGTATAGTTCATTATTTTCTGATTGATTACTTGAGGTGTTTTTATTTTTTCTCCAGCTTCCCGAGTAGTTGCTCTTTCAGCTTTTGCCGGCCTCTGAATATATTCACTTTCACGTCCGACTCGCCTATTCCCATTATTTCGGAAATTTCTTTGTAACTGCGTCCTTCTACGTCGCGAAGTTGAATGGCTGTACGTTGCTTTTCCGGAAGTTTGTTTATCAGCGATGTCAGGTAGCCGTATCGTTCACGGCTTTCAATCTCTTCATCCGGACTTCGACTATTGTCTTCATGCTCATGGATGTTCTCATCCAATGAAATGTTTTGCCGTTCTTTCTTCGCATTGTGATCCAAACACAAGTTACGACAAACCGTCAATGCAAACGACTTGAGGTTATCAATCTCTTGGCTTTTCGTCTCATTCCAGAGGCGTATGAGAGTTTCCTGCACGACATCTTCCGCATCTTCCCTATTCAGGGTTATACGAAATGCCAATCTGAAAAGAGCATCTTTCAACGGCAATATATCGGTTTTAAAACTCACCTCTTTCATAAGACGGATTAACCTATAAAAAAGTTACAACTAATTTGAATTATTTTTATGTTTTTATGTATTTCAAAACCAATTTCAAAACCAAAACCATTTAAAATTCAAAACCATCTACTATTAAAACAATCCACATCCTAATCCATTATAATAATATATATCCCAATCCATTCTGACCAAAACCGGATAAACCAATTCTAAGCCAAGTTCCTCTTCACCAACACATAAAGTTTATCACTTGGGCGCACTTTCTCGGATGTCTTAATTGAAATATGCTGTCCCCGGGTAGCGGTCTCTACAGGCTTCAGGTCATAGCGAATTTCGCCTACCGTCTGAATCAATGCTCCAGTAGTAGGACCTGTCACGAGTATCTTGTCGCCGACATGAAGGTTTTCATTTTCTATCAAAAACTCCCCTACTCCAATGTTAGAGAAGTATTTGATGCATCTGCCGACATAAACCTTCTTCTCCTTTGCCTTAGAACCGTAAACTTCGCACCATTCACCCAACTGTTGCCCTTGGTAATAACCATCCCAGAATCCTCGGTTAAACACTGTAGATAATTCTTCGTCCCAACGTTTTTTTCGTTCTTCATCCTTACTGAACGTACCATCCAATACGGCATTGATTGCCTCATTATATGCATTGACCACCACCTTAACATACTCAGGACCCCGAGCACGACCCTCAATCTTGAAAACGCGAACGCCTGAATTAATCATTATATCCATGAACTGTATTGTCTTCAGGTCTTTTGGCGACATAATATATTTGTTGTCTATATTGAGCTTCGTTCCTGTCTCCAAGTCGGTCACTTCATATCCACGGCGACAGATCTGTACACATTCGCCACGATTTGCTGAACGTCCTGCATTATTCAAACTCAAATAACACTTGCCACTGATTGCCATGCACAACGCACCGTGGCAAAACATCTCAATCCTTACCAAGTGGCCTGAAGGACCTGTGATGTGTTCCGACTGGATGGCATCGTAGATCTCCTTCACCTGCCACATGTTGAGTTCGCGTGCGAGCACCACCACGTCGGCAAACCGTGCATAGAATTTCAGCGCTTCCACATTGGATATATTGAGCTGAGTGCTCAAATGTACTTCCTGTCCAATCTGGCGACAATATGTCATTACCGCCACGTCGCTGGCAATAATGGCAGAGATTCCAGCTTGATGAGCCACATCCACTATCTCGTGCATTGTGCTTATATCTTCACCATAAATGATTGTATTGACTGTTAGATAACTCTTAACATCATTAGCGGAACATATTTTGGAAATATCCTTCAAATCGTTCAAGGTGAACGCATTTGCTGAATGTGAGCGCATATTCAATTTCCCTATGCCAAAATATACTGAATCGGCACCGGCATGAATGGCTGCGGAAAGACTTTCCATGCTGCCTACTGGAGCCATTATCTCAAATTCTTTGCGCTTCATGGTTTTTGTCAATTTTTTATTATTTGCAAATTTATATAAATTTATCGATTATTTTATAAATTTGTATTTAAAATCAGAGTAAACGGTATAAGGTTATTTCGATATGTCGATATTATGACAAATAATAATGAAATAAAAAATAAAATTTGTAATAGATGGAAATATCGAGATTCGAGTATTACTGGCTTTACACTTGGATGAAGAAAATGGAAGAGCGAAAAGAGCGGAAGAGTGCAATAACTCTATATCAAAATCCACATTATTTGCAGAGACAATTATTTTTGACTATTTTTGCATAAAAGTTAGAGAAGATAGAGATGATTTTCCACTACGATGTACTTGTCATAGGTGCTGGACATGCTGGATGTGAGTCAGCGGCCGCTGCCGCGAATATGGGTGCTAGCACATGCCTTATGACAATCGACATGAACAAGATAGCACAAATGAGTTGCAACCCAGCTGTTGGAGGGATTGCAAAGGGGCAGATTGTACGTGAAATTGATGCGCTGGGAGGACAGATGGGAATCGTCACTGATGAATGTACAATCCAGTTTCGAATGCTCAACCGTTCTAAAGGGCCTGCTATGTGGAGCCCGAGGGCACAGTGTGACAGAGGGAAATTCATTTGGAAATGGAGGGAAGTTCTCGACAACACTCCCAATTTGGACTTATGGCAGGACCAAGCCATTGAACTCATCGTGGAAGAAGGCAAGGCAAAAGGTGTAAGAACGTTGATGGGTGCAGAATTTCATGCCAAGGCTATCATCATTACGGCCGGGACCTTCCTTAACGGACTCATGCACATCGGAAGAGTGAAGATACCTGGAGGTAGAATTTCCGAGCCGGCTGCACTCATGCTCACTGAATCCATCACACGCCACGGAATCAAGAGTGCGAGAATGAAAACGGGAACACCGGTAAGAATCGACCGTAGAAGCGTGGATTTCTCTCTTATGGAACGACAGGATGGTGACGAAGAATACTATTCTTTTTCATACATGAGCGAAAGCAAAAAGCTCAATCAGTTGCCATGCTGGATTTGCTATACTAACGATAAAGTGCACGAAGTGCTCAAATCCGGATTCGGCGATTCACCTCTCTTCAACGGACAGATTCAGAGCATCGGACCTAGATATTGTCCAAGCATTGAAACCAAGCTCAGCACCTTCCCCGACAGAACCCAACACATGCTCTTCCTAGAACCGGAGGGAGAGGACACCAACGAGATGTATCTGAACGGTTTCAGTTCATCTCTACCCATGGATGTGCAAATAAACGCACTGAAAGAAATTCCATGCTTCAGAAACCTGAAAGTTTACCGACCTGGATATGCCATCGAATATGATTACTTCGAACCTACACAACTCAACCACACGTTGGAATCGAAAGTGGTGGAAGGATTGTTCTTTGCCGGACAGGTAAATGGCACTACCGGGTATGAGGAGGCGGCAGGACAAGGACTGATTGCCGGAATAAATGCGGCATTGAAAGTGAAGGATGGACATCCATTCATCCTAAAACGCAACGAAGCCTACATTGGTGTACTTATCGATGATCTTGTCACAAAGGGTGTTGATGAGCCATATCGTATGTTCACCTCAAGAGCGGAATACCGCATATTGCTACGCCAGGACGATGCCGATATGCGGCTTACTGAAAAAGCATACAACATAGGACTAGCCACCGACGAGCGCTATTTAAGGATGAAAGACAAGAAGGAGAGAATCGAAAAGATCATTGATTTTGCACAAAAATTCTCTCTCAAAGCCAATATAATTAATCCGTCGCTTGAAGAAATTGGCACTACACCACTACAACATGGATGCAAACTGGAGGAACTTCTTGGAAGGCCTCAAATTACAATCAACAACATACTTCCATTCATAGGACCGTTTCAAAAAGAGATGGATGTGATTTGCGCTGGACTCACAGATGCCCAACGCAAAGAACTCATAGAAGCAACAGAAATACAGATAAAATACAAAGGTTATATAGCACGGGAAAAGCAGATTGCCGAAAAGATGATACGTCTTGAAAACATAAAGATTGAAGGAAAATTCGACTATATGCACTTGAACCAAATTACCATCGAAGCCCGTCAGAAACTCAATGCCATACAACCCAAGACATTGGCACAGGCAAGCAGAATACCAGGTGTATCACCCAACGACATCAACGTACTTCTCGTGCTGCTCGGAAGATAACATTTGTAAGCACATTCCATAAAACATCAATTCAAAAAAACAGGCTTATTGTTTACTCGTCAACTAAAAAACTTACTATATGAATAACGAATATTTAATGAAAAATCTTCGCTGTATAGAAGATTTTCCCGTACAAGGAATCAATTTCAGAGACGTTACAACCTTGTTTAAAAATGCCAAATGTATAGAAATCATGGATGATGAACTCTATGAACTATATAAAGATAAAGGAATAACCAAAGTGGTAGGCATCGAATCGAGAGGATTCATCATGGGGGCTATCTTGGCAAGACGACTGGGAGCAGGACTCGTGATGTGCCGTAAGCCAGGTAAACTGCCGGCTGAGACTGTAAGTCAATCGTTTGAAAAGGAATATGGCACCGATACCATCGAAATCCACAAGGATGCCATCACCTCAAACGACGTTGTACTCATACACGACGATCTCTTGGCTACTGGAGGAACAATCAAGGCGGCATGGGATTTGGTAAAGAAATTCAACCCAAAGAAATGTTACATGAACTTCATCATTGAAATACGCGATGAAGGACTGACCGGACGTGAAAACATTGGTGACGGCATCGAAGTAACCACCCTTATAAAGGTATGAACTAAAAGGTCATCAAATCCTCAACCTCAAAAACGATTCGTCTGTTTATCTACTTTATTCTCGTCAACTCGTCTATATTCCTTTTCAACCCCTCGTATTTGGCTCTTTTAACCGCTGAGTCTTTAAAAAGGGTTTGATAGTCTTCTTGGGTAAGTTGTTGCCAGTCTGCCACTTGCATTGACAAGAACTCATCAGAAGGCACAAATTCTGTCACTTCTGTTGGCTTGACAAAACTATTGTGAGGACAAGCCAACTGACAACGATCGCATCCATAAATGCAGTTGCCCATCTTTGATGACAATCCTTCTGGAAGTGAATCACGATTTTCTATAGTCAGAAAGGAAAGACATTTATGGGCATCAAGAATATATGGCTCGCATAAAGCACCGGTAGGACAGGCGTTTATACATCTACTGCATTTCCCACAATGACTTTTTACAGGTGAATCATAATCCAAAAATTCCATTTCGGTGATTATCTCACCAATGAAAAAGAAACTGCCTGAACCTGGGATGATGAGAGATGTGTTCTTTCCAATCCAGCCTATTCCGCTCTTCCATGCCCAATAGCGGTCCAGCATAGGCACTGTGTCGCAACAAACCAAGCCTTCAAACCCATAATCGTCAGCCGACGATTTCTTGTCACGCACGTCCCTGATTCCCAACGAGTGGGCAAAGTCCGACATACGGGTACGCATCACGTCGTGATAGTCCTTACCGTAAGCATAATAGGCAAACTGATATTGGTCGGAGGCAAGAAGGTGTCCTGGATAATAGTTCAACGCCACTACAATCACGCTCTTTGCACTAGGAAGCAGCAAACGTGGATCCAAGCGTTTATCAGTATTTCGTTCCATATACGACATACTGGCATTATTCCCCGATTCCAACCATGAGGAGAAACGCGATTGAGTATCAGCATCTACTTCCTCAGCCACTGCCACCCCACATGAAGAAAAGCCGAAACGTCTCGCTTCGGCTTTCAATTCTTCTTTTGTTCCTATCCGTTTCTCCTCTGACATCGAGTAATTAAATTTATTTCAAATGCCTATTCCATTTCATGTTCTCATCAAATGTCTTGAATGCATATCCTTCAGATTGAAGCCATTCAATACATTCAGGTAAAGCCGTTTTCAATTTGTCGATACTTCTTAGAGAGTCATGAAACGTGATTATGGAACCGTTTCTGGCATATTTTTTCACGTTTTTCACCACATCGTCGGCATTCAGCCATTTCGAATAGTCGCGAGTAACCAAATCCCACATTATGATGGTAGATTTGTGACGTAAGAAAAGATATTGCCAACGACGCATCCATCCATGAGGAGGTCGAAATAGTTTCGACTGAATCAGTTCATGTGCCTTCTTCACATTCTGAAGATATTTCCTTGTTGGGGTGAAAAAGCCTATGTGGTTATGAGTATGGTTTCCAACACTGTGACCACGGAGTTTCACATCATGGTATAGTTCCGGATATTTCGACACATTGTCGCCCACCATGAAAAAGGTGGCTTTAACCTCATATTTGTCAAGCACATCCAGGATCCATGGTGTTGCCTCAGGTATCGGACCATCATCAAACGTAACATACACAGCCCTTTCGGCTTTATCCATACGCCATATTGCGCTTGGATAAAGCCAACGGAGCCATTTGCTGGGTTGTTCGATAAACATGTGGAACTAAGAGTTTATGAAAACTTATTGCAGCTGGATGCCCAATTCCTGACAACGACTGACAAATTTATTCATACGACCCTTCACATCCTTTTCCATGGCATCTACATGAGAACTTAGCAATTTCTTGTCCTTGTCGCTGAATTCAGTGTAATTATCCACCCCTTCAATGGCATCGTCATATATGCCGAGAAGATTGCTTATCGTTATTATCTCTGCATAACATTCCTTGTAAGCCACGAAGAAATCGTTGTTGCCGAGCGTAAGATACCAATCGATATATTCTTCCGAACGTTTCTTCAATGCATTGATTATATGCTCCGACTTGTCGATCTTACCCAATTGCATATAGGCTGTCGCCATTTCGAGAGAACCACTGAACGGTTCATGAGGGACATTATATTCCGGTATCTCTGTCTCACACTTCACAAGGGCTTTCAACGCCTTGTCACGCTTGCCTTCCTGCATCAGGCTCCTGATGAGAAGCGCAAACCAACGACGGTGTGTGAAGCACATCCTTTGTGTAGTTTCATCAATATACAAGTCCTTCTGTTTCAGGTTGCCATACTTATATTTGTTCATCATGTTGTCGTACATCTTCTCTGTATCGACAGCGGTCTGTTGAGCCTGATTGTCAGGGTAGGTATAAGGAGTGAAACGCCATGCGATACCTTCCTGCAAGAAATGCTTGTAAAGGTTTCCGTAATTGTCTGGGCCGACAGTTGTCGACATGTATAGAGGACGGCTGAAATTGCTCTGACCGATCATCTCAAGCATCATCATGAAATTCTTGTAGATGGAACGTTTGCCTTTCAAGTCGATTACCATACGGTCTGGTATAGAATCGTTCTCCAGTTTCATACCCGATTTGCGCACAGCCACCTTGTCAACGTTAAGATAAAGAGTGTCTGAAGGAAGACATACAGGAAGATCCTCTACTTGATCCTTATACTCTTCCGGAACTCGTTTGAGGACGAATTTTTGAATTGCGTTGTTAAGTTCGAAAGGTTCATCGCCCCATATCTTCTTCGACAATTCAGGATTATCTTCATACATCAGCTTCACCATGTCCTTCATACTCATCTCTGTGTCACCTACATATATAGTCGGATTCACTTCAACCGACTCATTTTCGCCTGTAGCATATTCGTATTTCTTCCAAGAAATAGGAAGAGGCGACGATTGGTCTTTGCCTTCGTAAGCAGGACGCTTCATCTGGTCGATATACCAGTCGGTCTGCAGATAACTCAAGTTACAAACGCGTACGTCTGTGCGTTTACCTTCCGTGTCTTCATTATACCATAACGGGAATGTGTCATTATCACCATTGGTAAAGATCACGCCATCATGAGGTACAGTCTCAAGATAGTTCAGACCGAAGTCACGGCATACGTAACGCCCGCTACGGTCATGGTCATCCCAAGTCTGGCTTACCATCTGAGCTGGCACTACTATTGCCGGTACAGCTGCCACAGCTGCCGCCAACATGGTCTTTTGGTTTTTCAGTCCACGATTCAACCAATCGTATATGGCTGTGACGCCCAATCCGCACCAAATGGCGAAAGCATAGAATGAACCGGCGTAAGCATAGTCGCGTTCACGTGGCTGTCCAGGTGTCTGGTTCAAATAGAACACAATGGCAAGACCGGTCATGAAGAACAAGAAGAAAACCACCCAGAACTGCTGTATGCCTTTCCTGCCACGAAATGCCTGCCAGAAGAAACCGAGCAAACCAAGTATCAGAGGCATGCAATAGAACACGTTGTGTCCTTTGTTCTCTCGCAAGTCGGAAGGCAACATGCTTTGGTCGCCTAGCATCGCATTATCGATAAACGAGAAACCGGTAATCCAGTTGCCATGTTCCAGTTCCCCATTGCCCTGTATGTCATTCTGACGACCAGCAAAATTCCAGAGGAAATATCTCCAATACATGAAATTCACTTGATAATTGATGAAGAATTTCAAGTTTTCGCCGAATGTAGGAATCTGCAGATAACCGTCTTGGCTATATTTATAAGGAACGTTCTTGGTTGTTACGTTGCCTAACCATGATTCATACAGGCGCGAATGTTGACTGCTATATATCCTTGGGAAGAGCATGCACTGGTTTGAAGGATATATATAGTCAATCTTTCCTCCTATGTTTACATATTCGTCTGGCTCATCAGCCGATTTCTTTTCCTTTGGCATATAGCGTGACGCACCTTCATTTACCTTATATTGCTGTTTCTGCTCATCTACCTCTGGCATGGATTCGTATGTAGGTCCGTAGAACAATGGGCGATCACCATATTGCTCTCGGCCCAGATATTCCGCCAACGTAAACACATCCTCCGGAGAGTCCTGGTCCATTGGTGGGTTGGCTGTTGAGCGTATTACGATAACGGCATAACTGGAATAGCCCACTGTTATCAAGGTCATACACAGCAGAGTTGTATTTAGCAAGCGAGATGTCACCTTGTTGTTCTTGAAAAGCAAGAATGCCATAATGACCAACACAAAGATGCCGATTACGATGCTGGTGGCTCCATGACCATAGAATGGAATGCCGAGCATGGCAGTACATACCAAGAATGCCACTTTGGCCTGAACGCCAAGTTCCTTCTTGTGAGTCTTGTACAAAGCCCATACAAGTACTGCAATAAGTAATGCTATATAGAAGTAGAAACCGCTGTTGAATGACAACCCGAGCCCATTGACAAATAGCAGTTCAAACCATCCGCTCACCTTCATGATTCCAGGAACAATTCCATATAATACCGCGGCTACTATAACTACAGACAGGCCTAACACCAGTAGCGAACCCTTCAAATTCGGTTCTTTAGCCTTTTTGAAGTAAAACACCAGAACGATGGCAGGAATGCAGAGCAAGTTCAGCAAGTGGACGCCGATTGACAAACCAACCAGATAGGATATAAGAACCAGCCACTTGTCGCTGTGAGGCTCGTCGGCCCTCGACTCCCATTTCAGTATCAGCCAGAAAACCAATGCGGTAAAGAAAGAAGAGAAGGCATAGACTTCGCCCTCTACAGCTGAGAACCAGAATGTGTCGCTCCAGGTATAAATCAATGCCCCCCCCACTCCACTGGCCATGATGGCTATCATCTGTGACAACGACATTGAAGATTCATCGTCGTGTATCAGTTTCTTGGCAAGATGAGTAACACTCCAGAAAAGGAACAATATACATCCTGCACTCAAAAGGGCAGACATGATGTTAATCATCTTTGCCACTTGAGTGGCGTCGCTTGCAAATAATGTGAAGAATTTACCAAAAAGCATGAAGAAAGGGGCTCCAGGCGGATGACCCACTTCCAATTTCTCTGCTGTAGTGATAAATTCCGGACAGTCCCAAAAACTGGCTGTTGGCTCTATAGTAGAGCAATAGGTAAAAGCAGCAATTGCAAAAACCACCCAACCTGTAATGTTGTTTACTAATTTATAAGTTCGCATATTGTTTGATTTGTATTTTCCCTATAAACTGCAAAGTTACAAAAATGTCGCTTAATTCCCACATATTAATGGAAATTAACCGCAAAAAACTGAATATTTAACAACAATTTATAGTAATGACAAAATAAGTTGATTAGTCAGAATCACAAATTCAGGCAAGCAGAACATTCGTTAAGGTTATCGATGTCGAAGCCAAAGGTTTCGTTTCGAAAGAACTCCGTTTAGCCAGCAGTAAAAAAAGAGCCAAACGCCTCGTTGAGTTCTTCGCAATCGCTAAGTCTGCCATCAATCAAGCATACTGTATCAACCTGAGCGCGGACACATAATTTTTCATCAGATGCCCGAAAAATATCTTGCATAAACACATAGCGCACCCCCTCTTTCTTGAGCCATAGCCTACTCCAGAATTCATCACCACTATGCAGCGGCACCTTAAACTGCATTGTTATACGTGCCACAACAGCATCTATTCCGCGGTTGTGAAGGTCGTAAAAGCTGACGTCGTGAGAAAGCAGGAATTCATGACGTGTATGCTCAAGATAATGCTGATAATTGGCATTATTCACTATTCCCTGAAGGTCGCATTCATAATCACGTACCTTCATTTTCAATTCATATATATAATTTACCATTCTTATTATGGCTGGTTCTAATAATTATCTTTAGGTTCATCATCCCATTTATACTTTCTTTTGGGATTACGTGGAAACCACCCTTTCTTTACTCGCTGTTCCTGTGAGAAAAGTTCACCAATACCCCAGAACGCTGAAAAGGAAAAGGAGCCCAATATTGCTGAAATTGTAATGTTTTCAACAAACAGAGAACATATAAGACCCAAAACACCTGCCAGAAGCCATGTCCACCAATATTTTGTACCCCAGTGGTATTCCATCTTTATGACCAATGGGTGAAAAAGTCCTATTATCAAGAAAGTACAAATGCCTATTAATAAACCACTAAAATGCATAATATAAATTGTCTATGTTCTATTTTGTGTCCTAATATATCTTAATCGTCAACTATCTGTATAGGTATTTCCTTCTTTATGCTTTGGTCGAGAGAAATAAGCGTTTCCGTGGAATCAACACCTTGAATGCCCTGAATCCGGTTGTTGAGCAAGTCCATAAGTTGTTCATTGTCACGTGCATAAAGTTTAACAAGCATGGTATAGGGGCCAGTCGTGAAATGACATTCCACAATCTCGGGAATATTTTTCAATTCGTCAACCACCGACTTATACATTGAACCCTTTTCCAACTTAATGCCAACGTATGTGCAGGTGCTGTAGCCCAAACTCTTCGGGTTTACATTATAACCTGAACCAACTATCACATTCATGTCTATTAACCGTTGTACACGTTGATGAATTGCTGCTCTAGACACACCACAAGCCGCAGCGACGTCTTTAAATGGAATCCTTGCGTTCGACGATATTATATTCATAATCTGCAAGTCCAGTTTATCAATTTTTTCCATGTTTTTTGATCTTCATTGTTATTTTTTTACAAAAATATAGTTTTTTTTTTAATTTTTATACGATTCAGACTTCTTTTTTATCCTTTTTACTCACAACAACACCTTTTTACTATCATTTTGACACACATGTGTTGATATAATAAAAACGGGATGCACTCTTTCATGCATCCCATTTTACATATTTTCTGATTTAAAAACCGACCTGCATAGTTTAGTTTGTCTTTAATTTCCGATTATTCATTGTTCTATTGAAATCAACTCAACGGTAAAGATCAAAGTGGAATAAGGAGGAATCGAACCGGCTGCACGTTCCCCGTATGCCAGGTTTTGAGGGATATAAAGTTCATACTTTGAACCTACAGGCATAAGGCACAAAGCCTCTGTCCAACCCTTTATGACCTGCCCTACCCCAAACACAGCCGGCTCACCACGTTTATATGAGGAGTCAAATTCTGTTCCGTCAATCAAGTGTCCCTCATAATTCACCTTCACCTTCTGGTTGGCTGTTGGTATAGGACCATCACCTTGAGTGAGGATCTTATACTGAAGACCACTAGCGGTTTCTTTCACTCCAGGCTTTGTGCGATTAGTTGCCAGAAATTGCTCGCCTTCCTCTTTAGTCTTACCATACTTGTGCTCGTTTAATCGAGTACGGAATTCAGTGCCGGCTTCATCAGGAGTAGTTGTGGAAATGCCCAACAGCCCTTGCATCACACCTGTGGCAACTATGGAAGACGACACAGAAGACTCTGAATTGGCACCATAATAATCATTCGCAAACCCTTTTGCCATCTGTTCTATCTGATTTCCAATCTGTAACCCCTGAATATATGCATAACGAGCCTTGTCATCTTTATTCGTCTTGACACGATCCATCACACCCTTAGTAAACTGGTCAATATATGCGGTATCCACGCCCAGCTGGGTGACGATGAAATTACTAAGGCCGTTTGATTGGGCGACACCGAAAGTATAAGCCAGGGAATCACCTGCGTTTATCATGGCTGGAGTTTTGCCAACCATTTTACGTGCATTCTCCATAGCTTTTTCCGATTGCTTCTGAACCTTGTCGTTTGTGGAGTCTTTCTGTGCATGAACATCCAACGACACAAATGTAAAGGACAAAACCGATATTAAAATCCAAAATCTTTTCATTGAATACAATTTATTTTAACTGAAAACCTTCCAACAAATGCATGGCAATGTTAGAAGGTTTTATTTAAACCAATTTGGTCATGTGATTAGTAATTAATATATTACTTTGTCTCTATTGTGAAGATAAGAGTTGAATAAGGCTTAATATCACCCATCTCTCGTTCGCCGTAACCTAAAGAATCTGGAATAGTAACTTCCCATGTTGCTCCCTTTGGCATGATTTTAAGTACTTCAACCCATCCTGGGATAACGCTTGGGTGCTTCAAGTTTACCTGGATAGGATCTCTACCCTCTTTCTTGGAAGAATCGAATTCTTTGCCATCGATAAGTTTTCCAACATAATCGCATTTCACGATTGAGTCGGCACCGAAAGCCTTTCCTGCACCTGGTTCAATAACTTTATATTGAACACCGCTAGGAAGGGTTGTTACTCCTTCAGCAGACTTGTTCTTGGTGAGATATTCTTGATTCTGCTTCTTCCAAGGACCATATTTCTCATCAAGCATCTTCTTGTGCATTGTTTCAAGTGAAGAGTTGAAACTGTTGTTTGCAGCATCTAGTTTTGCCTGTTTTTCAGCGCCATCTGCCATTTTTAATCCGTCAACGAGACCGGCAACAATCTGTTCGGTGCCTATTTGCTTAGTTGAGTCTTCTCCATAAACTTGCATTGTAAGCCCCTTAGCCATGTTGACTACGTCACCACCAACCTGCAAACCTTTGTTGTAGGCAGCCTGAGATTCGTCAGAACTCTCTGCTCCGGCTTTCAATCCCTTGATGAAGTCATCAATATGGGCAGAATCAACGCCTAATTGCATCATCATATACTGTTTCAAACCTCCCGACTGAGCCAAACCTAAGTTATAAGCCAGTGAATCTAATTCAGGGCTCTTTTCTGTTGATGCAGATGATGAGCCACCCTTGTTACAAGCAATAAATGCTACAGCAGACAATGCTACTGCAAAAATAATAAGTTTTTTCATTGTGTTTAATTTATATTGATTTAATTACTCATTTTCGTTTTTCAATTTGCAGAACTACAGCACTTCTATTAGCTCTACATCGAATATCAATGTGGCAAATGGAGGTATCATCCCACCGGCACCACTTTCACCGTATGCAAGGCGATAAGGAATATAGAAGCGGTATTTGGCTCCTTCCGACATAAGTTGAACGCCTTCGGTCCATCCGGTTATGACTTGGCTCAAGCCAAAAACAGCCGGTTCGTTTCGTTGATATGAAGAGTCAAAGACCGTGCCATCGATAAGTGTGCCTTCATAATGGCAACGTACCTTGTCGGTTGCCTTTGGTTTTTTGCCGGTTCCCTCTTTCAGTACTTCATACTGCAAACCGCTTTGTGTGGTTATCACTCCTGGCTTGCTGGAATTGTTCTGAAGGAAAACCTTACCTTCTTCAAGTGCCTTCTTTCCCTGTTCCGCCTTTTCGGCATTCATTTTTTTCTCTTGTTCAGAAAAAAAGGAGTTTACTATCTGTTGAGCTTCTGAATTCTTCACTTTCAGGTCGTTGCCTTCCAACACATCTACAATGCTTTGAGCAAAGTCTTCGATAACCAACGAACCTTTCAATCCCATTTGTTTCAGCTGTTGACCTATCCCAAGACCTAAGGCATAACTTAATTTATCCATATTCTTTTTGTTGAATTTTATGCAAATTTACGCTTTATTTTGTTGATAATAAAGAAGTGGGTGTAAAAAATACAATATTTTAATGTTTTTTTATCAAAAGTTCAGCTTCCGACATCAATTCAAACAATTCATCCATGGTTTCCGCACGTAACATCTTTATTCGCATGGGACGGAAATCGGGAATTCCCTTAAACACTGGTGAAGAAGCCAAATGGCGACGAACGTGCATGATACCGCCCAATTCTGTTGCTTTTTTCGCATTGTCCGTACGTTGTAGAGAGCAAGTCACACTATCTCGAACCTGTCGCCGCAAGACATCCATTTTCCATTCTAAAGTCATGTAGTCAGGCATACTGCCATAGTCCAAGTAATGACGTATTTCACGAAAAATCCAAGGGTGTCCGAATGAAGCCCTGCCCACCATCACAGCATCGACACCAAATTTTTCAAAAGCATCAGATGCTTTCTCCGCACTGTCTATATCTCCATTACCAATTATTGGAATATGTATTCTCGGATTAGATTTCACTTTTCCGATATAGCTCCAGTCGGCTTCACCTGTGTACATCTGGCTACGAGTGCGGCCATGAATGGTAAGTGCCTGAATGCCACAATCCTGAAGCTGTTCCGACAATTCTTCTATTATTTTCGTCTCGTGGTCCCACCCTAAGCGGGTCTTTACCGTCACCGGCAGGTTCACGGCTTTAACCACAGCGCAAGTAATGTCGAGCATCAATGGGATATTACGTAGCATTCCGGCTCCCGCACCTTTTCCTGCCACCTTCTTCACGGGGCAACCAAAATTAAGGTCTATCACGTCGGGTCGGGATTCGCTTTCCACAATTCGTGCAGCCTCAACCATGGAGTCTATGTCACTACCATACAACTGAACTGCAACCGGTCGTTCCTTTTCACTTATGGTTATCTTTTGCAAACTGCGGTTCACGGAACGAATCAAAGCATCTGCACTCACGAACTCTGAATAAACCATGGCTGCCCCAAATTCCTTGCATAGAATACGGAAAGCCAGGTCGGTCACATCCTCCATGGGGGCAAGCAAAACAGGCTTGCAACCCAAATCTATATTACCTATCTTCATCGCTCAATCATCATTTAATTCCGATAAATCCAATTTCTCGCAACATCTCTTTGCGCTATCGAGTGAAAAGCCTCTCGACACGGCAAACCTGAGCAATTTCACATATAATTCATAGTCAGTCTTATGTTTCGTGCTATGCATTTTTTTTTCAAGCAACTCCATCAACGTTTCATCCGACTCCTCTTCTCCTATCTCATTCAAGGCATCTGTTATGTCAGAACCTGATATCCTTTTCTGTTTCAGCATCCTGACTATCTTTTCCCTGCCCCAACGGTTGAACTTGAACTTACTGCGAACGAAAGCGTGGGCATAACGATTCTCATCCACATATTTCTCTTTTACCAGACGCATAAGAATCCGCTCTTCGGCTCCTTCCGGCAAATCCCATCCACTCATCTTGGTTTTCATGTCGGAAACGCAATATTCAGTCCTTGCGCACAAGGCGGAAAGCCTTTTGTATGCCGCTTCCTCAGTCATGTTCTTTTTTACTTTTTCCATATCAAAATCCCTTTTAATCCTTATATATGCTTGTCAATCCCATTTTCCCCACAACCATTCTGTCATTTCCGAATTGGTCTTTTGCAACCGCCACGTCATCAAATCCTTTCTGCATCATTTTCCTAGCAATTTCATTAGCATATCTCCTGTTGGTTTCAAAATAAAGTTCGCCTCCCGGGCTCAAGGAAATCAAAGCAAACCCAATAATTGCATTGTAGAATATCAATGCATCATTGTCAGGAACAAACAAGGCTGTTGAAGGCTCATGATTCAGGACATGGGATTCCATGTCAGCCTTTTCGCTTTCACAAACGTAGGGAGGATTACTAATTATAATATCATATTTCTTTTGGCAGTCCACCTTATCCACATTCAGTATGTCGTGTTGTTCAAAATATATGTCCAATCCATTACATTGGGCATTGTGTGAAGCCAGTTCCAAAGCATCTGCTGAAATATCCCAGCCATAAACATCGGCATTGACGAAATATTTCTTCATGCTCAGGGCTATACAACCGCTACCGGTTCCAATATCCAGTATTTTCAGTCTTTCATCCGCAGAATGACGACTCAAGCATAACCTAACCAAATCTTCTGTCTCCGGACGTGGAATCAAAACACATCCGTTCACTTCCAACTCCATATCCATGAAGTCGCTACATCCCAATACATACTGAACAGGCTCACCTTTCAATATGCGCTCCACACAACTCAACATGACAGCACGGGATTCTTCCGACAAGTCGTCTGCCTTTCCCGACAAGACATCGGAAACGCTCAGGCCAAACAACTTCTCAAAAAGCAAAAGCATTATGGAGCGTGCCTCGCCCATGTCCATTACTTCCGACAAACGATTCTGGACATACATGCGATAAGAAAAATGTGTCATGGCTTCAAATGGAAAGTTCTACTGAACCAAGGGAATATAAGTTCGCTTATCTTGAAGAACAAATAACCGAAAAACAATCCACTGACGGAATCTACCACATAATGTGCCTTCAGATATACCGTTGCGAAAAAAAGCACGACAGAAAAAAGTAAAAGAATCCAGAACAACCATCTATTGCGGGCTTGCCACGACAAAAGCATCGTTACCATTGCCATACCTACATGACTGCTCGGAAAAGCGGCTGTGGGATTTTCGCCATGTTCTTGAATGTTCAAAACCTGTTGGCTGAAGAATCCGCGCACGTCCATAGGTAAAATATCCGTATGTGTCTTGAAATAATCTCCCATCTCCGGGAATTGGTCTAAGGAACCCATTTCCACCCCGTTGGCGCAATAATAATATTGAGGACCGGCGACAGGCAGGAAATCAAAAACGAGATAGAAAAGAAAGAAAGAGAAAAGGAACACGAAACTGGCACGTTGGAAATCATCGTAGCGAGCAATGAAATAAAACAATACCATGGCTATCATCAAGTAATAGTAGGAATAATAGCCTAAGCTAAAAAGTTCGTACCAGAAAGTGGAATTGAGGTAATTGCTGAATTCCAATGAAGGCTGAAAGCCAAACACCGAATAGTCTATATTGGCGAACACATGATCCTGATACGGAAATATGCTGCAAAACGAATATGTCTCGGGATACCAATATATCAGGCCCAAAAAGCAAATGGCAACCCTCAACATCACACTGGCCTTGCATGGAAAGTGATGGTGGACCGCAATTCCTGCCAGGATACAGGCAACAAATATACAACGGGCAACAACCATTGAAAAGGGAGAAGACAATTCTCCCCATTCAAACATAATAATCACGCCGGTGATAATTATATAGACAAGGGTTGCAGCTTCAAAGCCCAACAACCCTCGCTCTTCTTTTCTTTGTAACAAGTTCTTGAAAAACGACTTGCCTTTTGCTTCAGACACCATCATTTAATCCATCCGTGAGACTTATACCATGCGGCAGTTTCCTTCACGCCACGTTCCAAATCCCATTTAGGAGTATATCCCAGTTCGGTCAGCATTGGTTCTATGTCGCAGTTCCAATTCCGCTGACTCATTATCTTGTACTTGTCCTTGTTAAGAGTAGATACCTTTCCACGCATTCCGGAAAACCACTCGGATATGGAACAAACCATGCGTAAAATGAAAAGAGGCGCTTTCAAGTGAAGCACATGACGGGTGCCCAGTTCTCGCTGTATGTAATTGCTGAAAGTGCGCGAGCTATATACTTTGCCATCACTTATGTGGTATATCTTGTGGTTCAAATCTTCTATCCCCTCATCCAAAACCTTCTTTATGGCACTGAATATCGCTCCCACCAAATCCTCAACATATACGAAAGTCAGTTCCTGTGGCTTGAAGCCCACTGAGAAATCAACATGATTGCTTATGCTCTTGAACTGAAGGAAATAATCACGCTCGCGAGGACCATAAACGCCTGTCGGACGGAATATGACGTAAGGGAATTCGTAACCGAGGCATTTCAAATAGTTCTCGCTCTTGCATTTGCTGTTGGCGTATGCTGTATTAGGCTGAGGCTCATCTGTGGCTTCCAGCGGCGCATAAATGGTTGGTGAGGCAGACTGTGCAGAAGCGGACGAATCTTCATCTTTCTCTACGTTCTTGCCGGCCTGGATCTTCTTTTCCTCTTTAATCGGGCCCAAGACACTAAGGCTGCTCATATATACAAACATCTTCGGAATCATGTTCAGTTCTTTCAGTTCCTCAACAAGATTCACGGTACAGTCATAGTTATTGGTATCGAAATCTTCCGGATTCAGACATTTGGTGGCGCCGGCAGCATGGATTATTATGTCCCATTTGCCATTCGCCTCTTTGAAACTTGCCAATTGAGCATGAAGAACGTCACGATTGGTCATGTCAAGGGTCTGGAATTGAAGCCATTCGTTTTGAAGCCATTTACGACTGGATGAACTGCGAACTCCAGCCCACACGTTCATCTGTTGGTTCAAGGCTTCTTCGCACAAGAAACTGCCAATAAAACCACTGGCTCCCGTTATCAATATTTTTGTTGGTTCAAACATAAGCTTGGATTATATCATGATAACCTATGGGCACAATTACCCAATTTCGTCGCAAAGTTACGATTTTTTCAGCACTTTCCCATTGTTTAACAAAAAAATTATACGCAATGCGGTAATTTTCATTCATTCTGAATGAAACTAAAATATACGTTTTTCAACTTTCGGAAGTTTTCTATTCCTCATAGAAGATGAGAAGACAAGAAAACGAGACTGTATGCAGGCAGCTATGGTTCACACTGTTTCGCATATCGGCATCCCATTCTTTCTTTACCACCTCACTCCAGTTCTCTATCTTCTGTACCTCGTCAATTACCAGCAGATACTCACCGATGCCTCGGATCATCATCGTTGCACGCGCTGCCTCCCACACAAGGTGAATCCAGTCACTATCCTTTGGATTCACGGCATCCGCTACTTCCACTGCATGAGGAATGTCCACCTGTTTCAACACCTGATCTATCAGCGTCGATTTACCGACCTGCCTTGGTCCTGCCAGCACCTGCATGAACTTCCTAGGTTCCAGAATGCGCTCTTTCAGCGTATCGAACTGTTTACGTACATATTCCATTTTGCTCAAACCTTCTTACAAAATTACTCAAATTGCATTGCAAATTTACTCAATTCTTATTGTAAATTTACTCAATTCTTCTGATATGACCAAGCAATTGTCTATATTTCTTATCGATAGGGCATTTTTAACGTTTTCTTAACTGGACGGTAACTATTTTTATTGATAAAATAAAGTGAAGACACCTCATGGCATCTCCACTTCAATCATAATTAACACGACTTATGTATCTATTATATTACCATAAGCCTTTCGTTTGGTCATCAGTGACATCAGTATCTAAAATGGGGACTATGTCCTCATATTCCTCACCACGATTCTTTCCTAGCTGAATCACAGCATCTCCCTCGTCCTTGGACAAATCGCTCAGCAGGTACAGTGCTGCCATGCTGCTTACTGCAAACTCTGGCTTCATATATGTTTTTTTGTTCATTTTCGAATAATAAGTTTTGAGTTAAAAAATCACTTTCTTTCCATTATAAATGTAAATACCTTTTGACGGCTTTGTCACACTGCGACCTGACAAATCATAATATATGTCCTTTTCGATAGATTTTTCTGAAATCGTGTCAATACCAGTAGTGTTGCCATCAGCATGAATGGCGTTTAATATTTTTGCGCCGGCACCAAGGTTTGTAACCAAATAAGCCTTATATTTTGAGAGAGTGGCTATGCTGTTGTTTGCCTTGCGGAAACAAGCGTCGTTGTAGTCACTGAGCGATGATGGACTGAGTACGTAGATGTTTTCATCTGAATTTATGACCTCTGATAGTGGAGTATCTTCGAGAACACCAGTCAGCAGACTGTTCTGAGGTTTTTCAACCATCTCAATGTTATCTGTCATAAAGAACGGTTTCCAACCTGTCTGTGCTTTCAAAACCACTCCTGTTTCGGCAGGAACCACATTTCCTGAAATATCATCCAAAACTACAGAATTGTCTTTAACTTCTGAGCAATATTCCATTGTCATACCATCAGGGAGCTTTGTGTCAATAGGCAGATAAGCTGTTGCCATATTGGCTGCCGACACATTCATAAGATAAGGAGAGAAAAAGTAGTGCTTAAATGCTTTTTCGGATTTCCGCTGCTCATAGTTACTCAGATAGTCCCTAATCAAATCTCCTCTGAGATATTCTGCATCTTCTGCATTACTCAAAATAGATACCAATGCCAACCCGGTAATTAACTCATTTGGCATTTCACAGTTGTTCAGCCTGTTAAAATTGTCAATATACCAAGAGAATATAAGTGATAGAAGTTCCATCTTGTCATCATCTGTGATAGTAGAAGGGTCAAAGTCGGATCCTTCATCAAATATGTCATCTCCATATTTGTTTTTTAAATAATTCATCAAATATTCCTCATCAAGGCCTGATAAAGCAAAATTTGCGAAAAGATCTATATCTGTCATTAAAGTTTCCCATATACTTTCCGGAATGGCGGAAACGATAGTGGCATTTGGTGCACCCGCAAATAGTGGATAGGCTTGTGTAATTTCATCATTTGGAAGATTTAAGTCATCGCCATCAAAGTACATTGGCAACAATATCGCTCCGGTTGCTATTCGCAGATTCGGACAAAACCAGCACAACAGTCCGTCAATATTAATGGTCTTAAAGTCGATGTACTCCAGTTCAGGACACATGGAAAAGGCAAAATTTCCGATTGTAATTTCATCATCTGTATCAGGAAGTATTACCGTTTCTAATCCAGAATTAGCAAATGCACATTCTTTTATTTTAGTAAGCGTCTCCGGCCATACCACTTCTTTCAAATTGCGGCAACTGGCAAACATGGCATCAGGTATTGTATTCAGGTTATTAGGTAAAACTACACGCTCCACTCCACAATTCTGAAAACATCTGGAGGAGTAGGATGCTGTACCATTTTGCAGCACGACTTCGCGCAAAGAAGCACACTTCGTAAACGCATTGGCGCCGATGCTTGTTATGCTTTCCGGAAAATCAAAACTCGATAGTGAACTACATCCATAAAACGCTTTGCTTCCAATGGAGTTGAGAGTAGCCGGAACAGTGCAGGAAACAAGGTTTGAACATCCGTTGAAACAATCGCTTGGAATGCTTGTGACACCATCAGGTAAAGCAATGCTGGTAATAGCTGAGTTTTGGAATGCGTTGTTGCGAATATTGGTCAAAGTGGTTGGCAACGTTACGGATGAGATATTGGATCCGCAGAAAGCATACGATTCAATGGATTCTATATCATTTGGTATAACCGTTGAGTTACAACCGAATTCCAGTTTGTTACTTGATGTGTTGATAACAGCATTGCAGTCATTGCGGGAATCATAAGTAGTGTTTGCCGGATCCACAGTGATCCGAATCAGGCTTGGGCAATCCATTACTGATTGGCTGACACTATAGATTGTAGATGGCAGATGAATGGTAGTAAGGTTTGGACAATCTACAAACACCCTGTCGTTGAGAGCCATAACACCCTCTGGGATAATAGCGGAAATAAGACCTGTACACCCCTTGAACGCATAATTATCGAATACATGCACATTGTCAATCTTGCTGAAATCTGTTGTTTTACAACCTAAACAAAGATTTTCATTAGCCGTGTTAATTAATGCGTTACACTCCTCACCCAGACTATTGCGGGATGTCCAGGATGTATTATTTGTGTCCACAACAATGCTTTCCAAGGCTGGACAGTAGCTGAAACTCTCAGCACCTATACTATAGCCTCCTAATGTTGATGGAAATGAGATACTGCGTAAATTGGTGCAACCATCAAATGCATGATCACGGATGGTAGTAACACCCTCAGGGATGATGGCATTCGTAATATTTTGATTGCCGAGGAAAGCGTATTTACCTATGATAGTCACATCAGATGGAATTATGCCTGAGACAGACCTAACCAATGTCATATCTGATAATTTGACCAGACATCCGTCCTGCATTCTGAAAGCCGTGTTGCTTGCCGATACAGTGATATTGGTTATGGACGAACAACCTTCTAAAGACGGTACCGTAGTGACACCGGCAGGAATGTGTAATTCCTCCAAGCTTTCACATCCTTCAAAAATTGAATTGTCCCAACTGGTAATACTTTCAGGAATATTTACCCGTTTAAGGCTTTTACAATCATGGAAAGTCAGCTTACCTAACGTTGTCACCGTGTTGGGAATAGTTACAGATGTGATGTCAGAATTGGTGTTGAAACAACCAATAAAATTTGAAACGGCAGTGACTGTGTAAGTCTCTCCTTGATATTCCACAGTAGATGGAATAACCACATCAGTATCTTCACCGATATACATACCAGCCAGTGCTGTATGTGTATCAGGGTAGAGGTAGTAATCGAACAAGCCTATGAGCGCAACGATTTCATTATCTGCCGCTTTCATCTGTGCAGAAATGAAGAACATCACCAGCCCACATTGCAAACTGAGTAATAATTTTTTCATGTTTCTGTAATTATTCTCTTTTCCAGGCTAAGAAGAGTGTGTGAGTAATTATATGTTCCCTTAAAACACAAAAAGGGCGTGAGCCTGGATGCCTATTCTCTACCTGAAGGTTCTGGACAAACCCGTACAATGAAAATAGTTGTAAGGCTCACACCTCAGAGGCATATAAATAGGCATAAGCCTGATAAACACACTTCTAAGGGGAGCGATTCGCACTAATCGTCATTGTACGTTCCTCCATCAAAGGAGATTTCCTGTAAAGAAAAGAGAATTGTCCAGATTCTCAGGTAGGAAATAATGCGTACGCGCTTCCTAATTATGTCTGATATTCAGCGGCTAATCCGTTGGAAATCCCTACAAAGTTAGATGTTTTTTTTCAAAAACAGCAAATGTTTTATTAAAAAAATAGATTAAAAAATGTATAAATGGCTTTTTTTATAATTATTTTCATTATTGAAATGTCTTTTCATTCAGACATAATCAACTGCGAGGTCGAGAATCTGTGGCAGACGACAGACGGCAGAGTACTGGTACGTATGCATGAGACAATGACAAAGATAATGAAGAGCTACACATAACCTCCCGGCATCTTCAGACGCATAAGCGTCAACGAATCCTTATTTCTCATTCAATCTTTTGACCTTGTATTTATTATCCTTTTTAACGCAATAATGGGCTGATTGTTGCCTTAAATTCACTTTTTGCTAAACAAATCCATCTCGTTTCCGGTAACGAGGCTGGCAGTAAGACCATCCTCTTCTTCCATTTATCAATGTTCCATCCTGTTCAATCTCCGTTTCCCGTCAAGATAGAAAAGAAGCAGGGTTTACTGGCAAAGTTCTTAATAATGAAGTTTTGTTTGGCATCAAGGAGGCTTGCGAACGAAAGGAACATATTTATCTTGAAATATAAGTTTACATATATATTCATAACTCCTTATAGAGTTATTATTTGTCAAACAGTTCCTCCATTGTAATCGGTATCGGTGATATTTCCGAATACATATTCTCGTTGAGTCCGTATGTAGTTACGAGGCTTACTTGCACACCACCTTTAAGCCCTGTCTCCTTCTGGAAGGTTTCCATGCGACGGACGATATTTCTATACTCTTTCTCATCAAGAGTATAATCGTCCTTGGAGTATTTCATTTCACAGATGGTCACGATACCGTCAGCACGATCTATGACCAAGTCGATTTGAACGGCAGGTTGGCTTTTCTGACTGCGCCATGCATAATATTCATGCCTTATGGCATCAAGGCGCAAGCCATGCACAATCTGCCTTACATGCCACAGGCATACACGTTCGAAAGTCAGTCCATACCAATTGTTTTGTTCTGGAGTACCGAGTGTGTTGCGCCAAAAATGTTCATCTGTCACTCTGCGAGTACCAAACCGATAATGGAAAAGAGAGAAGAAATCTATCAGCTGATAGATACCATTTTTTTGTAATGTGCCATTATTGTATCTGTGTACAAAGTCACAATGTTCCAGATTGTCCAACATATCGCTAAGATGCCCATTATCAGGGATCTTCAACTCATTCGCAATTTCTGTCCGAGTGTATCCGTCACGACGTGTACTGAGCAAGCGTACAATTTCCATATAAGACTTTGCATTCTTAAACAAAGAGTTGAAGAGCCTTTGATATTCATTTTCCAATTCTGGCTCAGCGGAAAAGAAAAGCGTATCTATGTTGTCTGGAACATTCTTCTTAGGGTCAAGCAAACTCAAATAATAAGGTACACCACCAATGACCATGTACGCCTGCAACACTGCAATTCTTGGCCAGCGGAATTTTCTGCTTTTGAGATATTCTTCTGTTTGCCCAAGAGAGAACGGACGGAGATGCATGGTATGAGTAGCACGTTTATGGAGTCCAGCTTTATTATTAACAATATTACGCATCATCCACGATGTTGCAGAGCCGCACACAACAAAGTATATATTGTCAATCCATGAAGCACGGCTATTCCAGAACAAGTCTAATGCTTGCAGGAACCCGGAGCGATGAGTATCAAAACATGGCAATTCGTCAATGAACACGACCAATCGGCGTTTGCGATTCCTGTTCTTGCGTTCTAGCAATTCTGCAAGTTGAGTAAAAGCCTCAATCCACGAAGTTGCTTTACTTCCTTTGTGACCATATCGCACCAATGCATTATGGAAAGCTTCCATTTCCGTTTCTCGCGAACCATCAATGATGCCAGTTGCATAGAAGTCAAACTGATCTTTAAAGAAACTTCGAATCAGGAAGGTCTTTCCAACACGGCGGCGACCATACAATGCTATAAACTCGCTCTTACCCGATTCCATATAATCGGTGAGTTTGCCAAATTCTGCTTCTCTGCCAATAATCTTTTCCATCAGCTTCTACTTAATTAATGTTCTGGCATGAATGATAAAAGAATCACGTGCCTTGTCTAATTTGCTGTTGCAAAGATACAAATAATAATTGAGACCAGAAATATTTCGGGCGGAAACTTGATTTTTTTTAATGTTTCCGCCCGGAATATCAATCCAGAATCGCTGTTTACAATGCTTTTGTCATTTTTGTTCCCTTGAAATTATGACGTTCTTTAAAGTGTCGTCTGTGGTTCATTATTAGTTATCAGAGAACTTATAGCCAGGGCGTTAATCAAAGAATTCGGGCTGAAACATTCAATTTACCGCAGTTCCCGCCTGAGTTATGTCACGACTATGGGCTTTTTATTTGGTTGATAATGCTTTCCTCGAAGAAATCCACATTCTCCATATACACGGAAAACGCAAACTTCACCATACGCCTATCAGGTCTGGACCAACCTTCAATCCACTATGGGAAGCTTGCGTTTTAGCGCATACCTCATGTGGATTGAATATTGCTCTTTTGCTTGTACGAGGGTCCAGTTCGATAGGCGATTGAGCAAATAAAAATGTAATGTGTCCTAATGAACACGCCACAAAATTAATAAAAACTTACTAATTAACAAAAAATTATATTAAAATAGTAATTTTTTTCATAATTTCAACCACCAACCACCTCTCCAACCACCTGAACCAATCCAATTCCCTCCCATATCAAAAAAAGCAGTAAAATTTTGCGTATATCATAAATTAATGTAATTTTGCAATAAACAACATTTAAGCACAATATGGTTAGAATAACATATATGGAGCTATAACAAAAGATGGATTTAATAAATCCACACTACAAATTATAAACCACCACATAAAAGACATAGAATATGGGAAGTCAAACTTTTATAGATACAATCAACCGGAGCATGCAGGACTCTGCAAAGCAGGTTCGGCTCTCATTGGGGCGGCCATCGTCACAAGCTACGCGAGAACAAGCTGTTCGCCAAGTAGAAATGCTGAAGAAGGCGAAAGAAAACCATCAAATTGGGAAATAGACCTTCAACAAGAAAAATTATTAGAACTTAATCTTTAAATATGTGCTTGGCACACTAATATTATGGCTAAAGGAAACAAAAACAAGAAGAGCACTAGCACGAAGAAAGGTCTGAACAAGAAAGAACTGAGAGTTATAATTGCTCAGATGCTCAGCCAACAACCGGGAGAATACTACACTCTCAGATATCTCTTTAAGAGCCTGAAACTGACTTCTCATCCGCGTAAGATGCTTGCGCTCGACGTAATCAACGACATGATTGAAGATGGAGAGGTGGTCCACAACATGGAAGGCGAAATCTCATATAACGGACATTCGCAGACTTGCGAAGGCACATTCACCAGAACTCCCGGAGGCAAGAATTTCGTTGACCTGAAAGACGGCGTAGGCATCAGCGTTTACGACGAGGACACCATGCACGCACTCCCTGGCGACATCGTGAAAGTCAGTTTGTTCGCCAAAAAGAAAAACAGCAAGAAACTACAAGGGCAGGTGGTGGAAATCGTGAAGAGGAACGACAAGCCATATATCGGAATACTTCAAATCAACAAACATGCCGCATTCCTCGTGTCTCCTAACGGTCACCTCCCGCACGACATCTTCATTCCCGAAAACAAACTCAAAGGAGGTAAGAGCGGTGAGAAAGCACTCGTGAAAATCACTGACTGGCCATCAAAGACACACAACCCAATAGGAGAAGTTGTTGACATACTTGGCGTTACAGGGGAGAACGATACGGAGATGCATGCCATCCTCGCTGAATTCGGTCTGCCTTATAAATATCCTGAGAAGGTGGAGCGAGCCGCCGACAACATCGAGCCGGGAATCACCGAAGAGGAGATAAAGAAACGCATCGACATGAGAGACGTCACCACATTCACGATTGACCCTTGCGACGCAAAGGATTTCGATGATGCCCTGTCTATCAGAAAGATAAAAGACGGGTTATGGGAAGTGGGAGTTCACATTGCAGACGTGTCACACTATGTCACCGAAGGTTCCATAATCGACAAGGAAGCACAGCAAAGGGGTACATCCGTTTATCTTGTTGACCGTACCATTCCTATGCTGCCGGAAAGACTGTGCAATTTCATCTGCTCCCTCAGACCCGACGAGGAAAAACTGACTTACTCGGTGATTTTCAACATGAACGAACAGGCAGAGGTGCTCAATTACAAAATCGCTCACACAGTGACGAGAAGCAACCGCAGATTCACCTACGAGGAAGTGCAGCACCTGCTGGAATCCATTGGAGAGGCATCCCACGAAGACTTGAAATACCCTACTCCGGAACAACCGCTTGCCGAAGGCGCCTTACCGACAGAGAAATTCAAGGACGAACTCGTCATTCTAAATCGCATGGCCAAGATTCTAAGGGAGAAACGATTCGTTAACGGTGCTGTTGACTTCGATCGTGAAGAGGTGAGATTTGAAATCGACGATAAAGGCAAGCCACTCAGCGTCTATTTCAAGAGGGCAAAGGATGCCAACAAGCTAATCGAGGAATTCATGTTGCTGGCAAACCGCACTGTAGCCGAAAGCGTAGGCAAGAATTTGGGAAAGAACAAAAAGGCAAAAGTGCTGCCATACAGAATTCATGACGTGCCCGACCCGGCAAAACTAGAGAACCTGGGGCATTATGTTGCTCGATTCGGTCTTAAACTCATCACTCAAGGGAGCAAGTCCGACGTAGCAAAAAGCCTTAATGCCATGCTTAAGGAAACCAAGGACAAGCCTATGCAGGAATTGGTGGAGAACGTTACGTTGCGAGCGATGATGAAAGCCAAATACAGTACGATCAACATTGGACATTATGGCCTTGCTTTCGATTATTACACACATTTCACTTCGCCTATCAGAAGATATCCCGACTTGATGGTTCACCGACTGCTCACTAGATATGAAGGCGGAGGACAAAGCGCCAACCAGAAGAAATATGAAAACCTTTGCGACCATTCTTCCGAAATGGAACAGTTGGCGGCAAACGCCGAAAGGTCAAGCATCAAGTATAAGCAAGTGGAATTCATGATGGACAAAATCGGAGAGGAATTCGATGCCAAGATATCTGGTGTTAACGAATTCGGACTATATGCCGAGATAGAGGAAAACAGATGTGAAGGACTGGTATCTGTACGATTCCTGGGCGACGAACCGTTTGACTTCGATGAAAGGAACTTTGCACTCGTGGGAAGGAAAACGCATCATAAGTTCACACTCGGCGACAGGATAAGGATTAAGGTTGCTAAAGCCAACCTCGTTCAGAAACAGCTCGACTTCCAATTCGTCAAGAAGCTATCCGGCACGGAGACGGCTATAGAAACCAAACCATCCTTCTACGAAATCCTTGAGAAGAAAAAAAAGGGAAAGAAAAGAAAATAACGAGCTTAAATATCGAATTGTAGCAAACATTAAATGATGAGTAAACTGGCTTATTACTGCATTTACGCATTGATATACGTCATTTCAATCATGCCGTTTTGGATGATATATGGCTTATCCAATTTCAACTACATTATAATATATAGAATCATTGGATACAGAAAGAAAGTTGTAAGAAAAAACATTAGGAACTCATTCCCCGAAAAAAGCGAGAGCGAACTTAAAACCATTGAGCGGAAATTCTATCATTGGTTTTGTGATTATTTTCTTGAGACATTCAAGTTGCTTACAATAAGCGACAAGAATCTGCTGAAGCACTTTGAATTGAGGGGAATCGAACAACTGGAAAAGAATTTCGACTTAAAACAAGACTGTGCCGCCATTCTTGGTCATTATTGCAACTGGGAATGGCTGTCTGCCGTTTTAATAGGCTTCAAAAGGCACAGAGACGCTGTCATGGGGCTTATATACCATGGAATAAGAAACGCCCCCGTTAACAAAATGTTCAACAAGATACGTAGTGCACATGGAGGTGTTTGCATCAATAAGAGGTATGTACCTCGATTCCTTCTGAAATACAAGAATGAAGACAGGCGATATCTTTTTGGATACATTAGCGACCAAACCCCCAAATACTACAACATTCACCTTTGGATTGAATTCCTCAACCAAGAAACGCCGGTGTTTACTGGAGGAGAAAAACTAATGAGGAAAATGAACAACGCTGTCTATTTCGTGGAAATGCAGCGACCGAAAAGGGGGAAATATATTTGCACGTTCAGACTCATTACCGACAAGCCAAATGAAATGCCAGAGTTTGAGATAACCAAAGTCTTCTTCCAAATGCTTGAAGAAAGCATAAGAAAGAATCCGGAATTCTATTTATGGACCCACAACAGATGGAAAAGGACAAGGGATGAATACAATAAAAGAATGGATGAAAAGCATAAACCATAATGTGCTTTCTCATAAATTTTGCCTATTATTTGTTTGAGCCTAAAACAAAGCAGTCAAAGCAAAAATGGTATAACTCATTAAATGTTAATGTTTTATGCCATTTTTGCTTTTAAAAACGATATTTTTAAACATGTGTGTGCGTACACAATTCTTGATATACATCAAGAAAACGATATTTTTTTAAAGAAATTGAAGAAAAAGGTTCATCCATTGTCTAAACTAGACGTAACTTTGCATCGTCAAAAGAAAATTATTAGGATAAGTATTAGTTAGGTATTATATTAAAAAGGTAAAAAGATTTTTTAGGTAACAAAAGCAGACATCGATTAAACACAAAGGATAACAAACAAACACAATACGATGTCTTTAATTAAGAAAGGAGGCTATTATGATTACTTTCACAGTGATTCTCTCCACAGTTATAGCGATAGCAATACAACAACATTGAAATTAGAAGATTAATCCATATTTATGGAGAGAGAAACGGTAAAAAGATTATTAATTAAAAAGAAAGGAATGAATTATGAGTGATTTTGAAATTATTATCGCAGGTTTTGCGGCACTAATGGTATTAGTAAGCACTATTTCATTTTTGAAATAAATTAATTTTAGAGATTATTTTCGAAGTATATAAATTTTAAAAGATGAATTCAACAGACTTGACGATATTATTACTGGTTACAACGGTTGTTGTCTTACTGGGATTGATAATATCTTAATAAAAAATAATGATGTTTTTAGTTAGTTAGTAATATGAAAATTCTTTATAGGATTATATAAAGATTTTATTAGGTGTTATTTAGTTAGTTAGTTGAGAGCATTATCCGAGAGGACCGTGCTCTCTTTTTTTATATAAAAACGGGATGTGTCGTTTGAATGACACATCCTGTTTATGAATAGAGGAATGTTGTAAGAATCGATATTTATTTCAATCCGAGTTTAGCCTTGATTTGTTGGGTTACGTCAGTGGACAAAGTCTTCGAAACGTACGGTATGCTGGCAACATCCAGGATATAAACGTATCCGCCCTCCTGACCTACAGCCTCAACAGCCTTAAGCAATTTCTCCATGATTTCCTGTGTCTTCTGATTGTTGTATTCACTCAAGTCCTGACGACTCTTGTTTACGTATTCTTCGATACGTTGCTGAAGTTCGGTCAATTCCTGTTCACGACGCTCTTTGATGCCTTCTGTTAAAGTATCGACGTTTTTCTGGTAATCTTCAAGTTTAACCTTAAATTCCGCCTGCATACGCTCTACTTCTGCCTGAACTGCCTTGCTCTTTGTTTCAAGTTCCTGCTGTAAAGTGGCTGCTTCTGGCATAGCTGCGCCTACCTCGTTTAAATTGAAATGTCCAAATTTCTGTGCAAAAACACTCAATGGCATGACCATCAAAAGTGCCAATAAAATTTTTTTCATCGTTTTCTTTTTATTTGTTATTTAACTATTAATTGAATTTTAGTTGTCCTGATTTTGATTGGATTCGCCGAATTTTGCCGCGATTCGTCAATAATATGGCAATCCAATTGTCGCCTTCGCTGTTCCTATGTTTATTGATTTTCAATGAGAATAACCTAATTTCTGGAGGACTTCATCGCTGATATCGATCTTTGGAGATGCATAGATAATGCTCCCGCCGGATGCTCTGTCTAAAACCAACTGATAACCACGTTGGTCGCATATATCTTTTACTGCCGTATAGATTTCATCTTGGATAGGTCCCATCAGGCTTTGACGTTTCTTGAACAATTCACCCTCATTGCCAAAATACTTTTTCTTCAAGTCGCTTGCTTGCTTTTCCTTCTGCATTATTTCCTCTTCGGCTTTCTTTTTCTGGGTGTCTGATAGGAATACGGCTTCCGACTGGTATTTCTTATACTGGGACTCTACATCGCGGAGTATTGCGTCGATTTCACCTTCCCATTTCTTTGACACCTGATTCAGTTGTTCATTGGCACGTTCGTAAGCAGGTACGTTTTTCAGGATATAATCCATGTCGATCATGGCAAATTTCTGGGCATTAGCTCCAAATACGGAAGCCAGTGCTACGATTGCTGTCAATAATATTCTTTTCATGATGATTTAATTTGATTTTTCTTTTAATGGTTTATAAAATTGCATTATTTTCAAGATGCAAAATTATAATATTTATATTGGTTAGAATTTCTGAAATCCCTATCTTGACATACAAAATCCCTAATCTTATTAGGCTTTTCCCATTGTTTTCGTTATTAGAACTCCTGTCCTAACACGAAGTGGAACTGACTGCCCGCATATTGGCTGGAACCAAACACCTTGTCGAATCCGTATGCCCAGTCGATACCCAACATACCAACCATAGGCAGGAAAATACGTACGCCCACACCGGCAGAACGCTTCATGTCGAACGGATTGAACTTCTTAACATCAGTCCAGGCGTTTCCTCCTTCAAGAAATGCCAATGCATATATGTTAGTACTTCCCTGGAGCATCAGAGGATAACGCAACTCCGCGCCCAACCGTGAATAAGCATATCCTTCATATCCGTATGGAGTGAGACATCCATTCTCATAACCTCGCAAACCGATGGTCTCTGAATAATAGTTATATGAATAACCCGACATGCCGTCACCACCCATGAAGAATGTCTCAAATGGCGACTTCTTATATTTGTTATAAGAGCCCAAGAATCCGGCATCGAATCGGGTCATCAAGACAAAGCATTTTTGAGCACTCGACAAAGGAGTGTAGAATCTAGTCTGCAATTTCCATTTGTGATACTCTATCCATTTGTACATGTTCTGGAGATTTGCCATCCTGTCTGCATCTGTTGCTGAAGTATGTGAACTCAAGTACTTGTAATCCTTATTGTCGAATAAGGAATAAGGAGGGGTGGCGGACACCGACAAAGAAATCTGTGAACCTCTACGAGGGAACACACTGTTGTCTATCGACGTACGAGCCAGTCGCAATGTCAGGTTTATGTTATTGCAGTTACCGTCGGTTATGAGGAAGTATTCCCAATCTTTAAGCATGTAACGTGTGTACGACAATGTTGCGGAGAAACTGAAGTTATTGTCTGGCCATGTCAGACGTTTACCCCATCCCAGTGATGCACCTATCAACTGTATATACTTGTCGGGATCGTAATAAGAACTGTAGTTGTTGTAGTATGAGTTGTTATAGTTGCCATATCCATACATCATCGAATAATAACTGTTGTAGTAAGAACTGTTATAATAAGATGAACTGATGTCGGTTTGTTTGGAATAGAACATTGACAATGACAATGAATTAGGGCGTTTCCCTCCAAACCAAGGGTCGAAGAACGAAATGTTGTATGACTGATAATAACGTCCGTTGGTAGAGGCACTCAACTCCAGTTGTTGAGCGTCACCCTGTGGCAAGATGCCACGACGATTGCGATTGTGGCCAAGAAGGTTGCGCATGGAGAAATTGGTAAATTTAAGTCCAATCTTACCTATCACGCCAGTAATACCCCACCCTAGCGAGAATTCCACCTGGTCGTTGGCCTTGGAAGTCAGTCCCAAACTCAAATCTACCGTACCTGTATCTTGGTCTGGAACAGGGTCGAACTTTATTTGCTCGGGGTCGAAATGTCCCATTTGGGCTATTTCCTGATACGACTGTTTGTAAGCATTCATGCTAAACATGTCGCCCGGTTTTATCTTCAACTCACGACGAATGACCTCTTCATAAACGCGGTCATTGCCATATATCTTTATCCTATTGATGGAAGCCTGACGCCCTTCGATAATCCTTACTTCCAAATCTACCGAATCGCCGTCAACTTCCACTTCTACCGGCATTATCTGGTTGAACACATAACCATCGTTGTAATAGTAGTTGGTAATGGCGTCTTCATCCGACTTCAAGCGGTCGTTTATGTGTTTCTGGTTATACACGTCACCAGGTTTCATCTGAAGCACTTCACTCAATGCATCTGAAGTGTATATGGTATTCCCTGCCCACGTAACGTTACGTAGATAATAACGTTCTCCCTCATCAATGTGAAGATAGACATCTACCAAATTGTCTCCCACGTCAACTATGCTGTCAGACACTATCTCGGCGTCACGGTATCCCAGTTCATTATATTTATCGATTACACGTCCCTTGTCTTCTTCAAATTTGTCAGCAATGAATTTTGTGGATTTGAACAGGCTTTTGAAACCCTTTTCATTTGTCTTCTTGAGCAAACCGCCACTGAAGAATCCTCCCATGAATTTTTTACGTTTGATATGGTCGTTACCAGTAATATATATATGCCTGACTTTTACCTTGTCGTGTTTGTCGATATTTACGTCAACTATTATTTGGTCAGGATTGTTTATGTCATCATGCTGAACTATATCTATATCGGCGTTCTTGAAGCCTTTGTCGTCATAATATCTCTGGGCTACAATCTTGGCACGGTCAACCATATTTGGAGTTATCTGGTTACCCTTGATAATTCCAATCTTTGCCTGCAAATCTTCCATCTCACTCTTTTTCACGCCATTGATGTTCACCTTGGACACACGTGGACGCAAGCCCAATACAATCTTGAGATAGATACTGTCGTTCTGTATCTTGTCGGCTTCGATCTTTACGGAAGAAAACAAACCATGTTTCCAGTAGCGTTTAATAGCCTGAGTAATGTCTTCACCCGGATATGATATCACATCACCTACTTGAAGGCCGGAAATTCCTATCAAGAGATAGTCGTCATAGTTTTTTACTCCTTCAACGCTAATTCCACCAATTGGCATCCTTCGTGTCTGGCCATATATAACGCTTGGTTTGTTTTCAACAACCTGACCCATTATGTCGCTGAAAAAGGACGACAAAAATATGATTGAAAATATTATACGTTTCAAATGTTTCATATTTTATTTACACAAAATAGTTCTTAAATTAATAACAGTCAACAATCTTTCAAATCTTCTACCAATTCTTATATAAATCGAACTATACTCTTTCGCAAATCAAGATTTTCACCTCTCTCGTCATAATCCAAAACTATGATTCAGTCACCTGTTCCCCTGTCTTGCCGAAACGGCGTTGGCGATGCTGATAGTCATATATGGCTTTATAAAGTTCCTCTCTGTTGAAATCTGGCCAATACACATCGGTAAAATAAAATTCGCTGTAGGCACACTGCCAAAGCAGGTAGTTGCTTATGCGCTGTTCACCTCCTGTGCGAATCAGGAGCTCTGGATCGGGCATGAAACTAGTCTGCAGATGTGAACTTATCGTTTCTTCTGTAATTTCGTCGGGAGATAATTTTCCCGAAGCGACCTCTGAAGCCATGTCGCGCATGGATTGTGTCAACTCCCATTTCGAAGAATAACTTAATGCCAGCACCAGACAAGTTCCCTTGTTGTTTGCCGTCAAATCCTCCAGAGCCTCCACACCCTCCTGAACAAAGAAAGGAAGACGTTTGCGGTCGCCTATGATACGGAAACGCACATCGTTCTTCATGAACAAGTCGCCATCCAGATGCTTCATCAGAAGATTCATCAACGCATCGACCTCATCTTTAGGACGGTTCCAATTCTCGGTAGAGAATGTGTAGAGGGTGATGAAATCCAAATGCATTTCGGCAGCACATTCGATTATGTCATGGACATTATCGGCGCCAGCAGTATGGCCTTCAGTGCGTTTCTTGCCCCGCAACTGAGCCCAACGTCCATTTCCGTCCATAATTATCGCTATGTGACGTGGCAATCGAGATATGTCTAACTTTTCTTTATAACTCATCTCACTATTATAAATCACTGGCACATTTTCGTAACTTGGGACATAAGTCGTAGGTCACATAGAATGTGGTCAAGCAATAGGAATCCTTGTTCTTCAGGAATCCACTCTTTATTCCGTATGGATCTTCCAGACCATCCAACTTGTCGCTCAGGGTGAAACGCATCGTCCAGTCGAATCCCACGTTAAGGCGTTCCTTCAATTTATATTTTATGCCAAACCCAACCGGCAAGTTCATTGTAAATGTATCGTTGCAGTATGTACCGCCTAATCCCAGCTGGACATAAGGCACCCATCGCTTATTACCCTTATAAGTGGCTTTTCCCGTACCAAAACCCCAGAAATGAAGTTCATACTGGCAACCCACGTCAACCAGTGCCTCACTGAAACTGCTCTCATCCATCATTGGAAACTTATTTGCGTTGCCTTTTTGGTCTCCACTGATACCTGCGTATGTGGCATTGAATTTAAGAGCCATCCGTGGATTTATGTTCCATCGGGCTACAGCGCCCAACGTACCACCCAAATGTTTGTACCACCCAGAATAATTGTAATCGCCAAGATAAAAACTTCCACCGGCAGCACCACCCAATTCAAGGGCATATTCCAATTCCTGAGCCTTAAGGCTGACAGGATTCAACAGAAGGGCAAACAATAGTGCCAGACTGTAGGAATTCGACTTGAACAGGAATGAAATCATACCGATAGTTTTTAAAAGAACAACGTCATTAGTCTGACATCTCTCCCTGCCAGATTTTGCCACCATCCTGAATTACCCACAAATAGCCGGAGCAAGCAACCATGGTCATTGTTTTTGTTGAACCTTTCCAAGAGTTAACCACTCCCACCTTCGTTTGTGGAATATGCCATGTTATGCCATTATCCTCCGATACATATACTGACGAATATGCGTTAACCGAGCCATCTGTACTCTGACCGCCAATTGCCAAAAGCATGTCCTTGAATCTTGCCATCTGAACATCTTTCAAAGAAGGCATAGGATATCCATTGTCGTCTGATATGTTGATATAGTTCCATTTCTGATCCGACTCAAGGTTGGATGAAGATATCTTGAACCACACGGGTGTATATTCTGCTATACCGTTCGCACCCATCATAACCACATTCTGCAAGAACGAATTTGTCTTTGCGTTGTAACAAGCAGAAGAAACAGGCATTTCAGGCAACATTTCTATATTTGCTGAAACCTCAGATGTCCATACCACACCGTCGGTAGATGAAACGATGGAAATGCCGTCGTAGCCATAAAGTTTGTAAGAATCACTTGCCAGTAAGCGGTCAAGCGCCGTCGTTGACTTTTGAACCCAACTAATGCCATCGGTCGAACTATAAACATAACCTTCAGAATCAAGTCCGTAGAAAAGTGATTGGTAAAGGGTTATTGACTTATAGTTCAGAGGTATGGATAGAGCCACTGGAGTAGAACAGGTTATTTGTTTCTGGCTTGCGTCGAATTGGGTTACGGTTGTCTTACCTTTATGCTCGGCAAAGACATAAACGTCATTTCCTCTAGACAATGCACGATGATTTCCTTTCAGTGACAAATTGCTTTTAATTTCTGTCCAATAAAGGGAATCAGGTTCGAGAAGACTCTTGTAGATTTTAACTGAGTATGTACGGCTATAGTTTCCGTCATTGGATATCAACTTGAAAGTCACGTCTTTTGTGAAGTCGATAGAATCTGTTCCACTATGGAAATTATTGAAATCATTCGATTCATCACCAACACGATAATAAGCCGTACCGGCATAAGTAACGGTTGGAACGACTTTTGTTATGTTAACCCAGTTAGGAAGGGAATCGACGCTCTCTATCTTTCCATTCAACTGGTCGATGTTGAACAAAATGGAAGAACCGGATATTGTGCGGTTATATGTTGTATCCTTTCCATCAGCATTCTTGGTCTTATAAGGAGACGTGATATCACTTACCGAAAAACCTGCAATCATACATATTGGACTTTTCTCCGAGTTGTCATCGTCTTTCAAACATGAACTCATCAGAAAAGACAACGGAAGAACACAAAGTAAGATATAAAATAAACGTTTCATCTAGTTCCATTCAATTTTGTAGTGTGTGTATTATAAAACGTTTTTATGGGCGTTTTAGTACACTGCAACTTTTAAAAAGCAAATGAACGACTATAATCAATACAGTACATTCCTATTCAAATTACAAAATTACTAACAATTTTTTCTATACGGAACTATTAACGCCACTTTTAATGAATTTTATAAGTTTTTTTTTAGTTTTTTAGTTAAAAAACAAGAAATAAAGGGCACAATATGGCAAATCAATGGCAAAACTTGTCAAAATGCAATCATTTCAGAATCGGTGCAGGAATGCCTTCACGAATTGAATCGGAACCAGTTTCCACGTATGTTTCATCCCAAAGTCCACGGTCGATGAAACTTTGTAGTACCTTACGTCCTCCTTCCACCAACAACGACTGAACACCTCTGTCGTATAATTTTTTCAACAATTCATCAATTGAAGCGGCAATCAATGTGTCACTTGAATCAGAGAGCACATCAAAGTCGCTTCCATCTGGCATTTTCATCTCTTTCAACTTCTGCTCATCACCCAATACGCAACGCAACGGATTCATGCCTTTCCAAAGGCGAACCGTTAGACTTGGATTGTCGCATCCGACGGTAGTTCTTCCCACCAGAATCGCTTGATGTTCAGCACGTCGTTTGTGACAGATTGTTTGAGTGAAGGCATTGGATATATGGAGTCCCTTACCTGGTTGTTGGTTTTTATATGCTATAAATCCATCTTTTGTTTGAGCCCATTTCAGGGTAATAAAGGGACGATGGAACTGATGGAACGTCATGAATCGCTTGTTGATTTCACGACACTCTTTCTCCAAAACTCCGACCGTGACTTCTATACCGGCAGATTTAAGAATCTCTATGCCCTTACCCTTTACTTTTGAAAATGGGTCTATACAGCCTACCACACAGCGTTTCACGCCTTTCCTGACTATCAAGTCGGCGCAAGGAGGTGTCTTGCCATAATGGGAACAAGGCTCAAGGCTTACATATATAGTGCTTTCCGAAAGAAGAGGTTCGTCTGAAGGTTTGACTGATGCAAAAGCGTTCACTTCAGCATGGCCCTCGCCACACCGCACATGATAGCCCTCGCCAATTATACGTCCCTCATGAACAATCACAGCTCCCACCATAGGATTGGGTTGTGAATTCTGGGATCCGTTTCTGGCAAGTTGCAAACAACGGCGCATGAATACTTCATCAGTTTTCAGTGACATTCTGTTCCTCTTCTTTTGGCAAGGCAGGCAAATCCTCTGTAGCCGATTTCAAAATGTATGTCTCCTCTTGAGAGTCTTTCTTAGACGCTTTGCCAAAATCAATACCATAGGTATTCCACGGGTCTGCCGTATTTTTGTCTAAATTATCCTTTTTTCGTTTGTAAAATATACCCATAATAATGTAAGATGAAATGTTATTTTACTTCCCAGATATCATTTGTTTCCAGCAACTCAGCAAAATTATGGTATTTCTTCTTTGAAGAGACATCTGCTATCTGCTCCTTGACACTTTCATCGTAGGTTGGTGCATCGACGTCTCTGATAACTCCCAATGCCACAGGCCATTCCATCATGGCAAGCTTGGCATGGAGGGTGTTGTCTTCAGAATGTGAATCATGAACAAGGATATCTTCGATTCCAACACCATCTTCACCCAGTTTCACTACCTTGACGGAAAATCCTTCCTGCATGAGTCCAAATTCGTTGTTCTCACCGAAAAGCATAGGCTTGCCATCTTCGAGGTATATGGCATTTTTCTTCCTTTCAGCAGCGGAATAGACATTATCATGAGTTCCGTTGTTGAATATCACGCAATTCTGTAGTATCTCACATACCGACGTTCCCTTGTGTTTCTGTGCAGCCTTCAATATATCTATAGTGCCCTTCTGATCTGTGGCCACGGCTCTTGCAAAGAAATGGCCACGAGCGCCGAAGCACAATTCGGCTGGACGGAACGGATCTTCCACAGTTCCGTAAGGGCTTGATTTGCTGACGAAACCTCGTGGAGAAGTAGGAGAATACTGCCCTTTGGTAAGTCCGTAAATGCGGTTGTTGAGCAATATCATGTTTATGTTGATATTGCGACGATTGGCATGAATGAAATGGTTACCGCCTATGGCAAGGCCATCACCATCACCGCTGACCTGCCATACGGTCAGTTCCGGGTTAGCCACTTTCACACCGGTTGCTATTGAGGCGGCACGGCCATGTATGGTATTCATTCCGTAAGTAGCCATATAATGCGGAAGACGGCTGGAACATCCAATTCCGGATATCACGGCGTTGTTATGAGGTTCTATTCCTATCTCTGCCATTGCCTTATGCAGAGCGGCAAGAAAAAAGTGGTCGCCACAACCAGGACACCAACGTGGCTGGCCTTTCTTGAAATCAACTGCTGTATATGTTTGTTCTGTATTCATAAATTGTGATTATTTGTTTCCTAAACTTGCTATTAAGTGTTAGTAATGATAATCTTACTTAGGCATTGCCAACCTTAAGCAAATTCAACGAAGTCAATTCATTATTTCATCAAAAGCCTTCACAAGTTCCTCTACCACAAACGGCTGTCCCTTTACTTCATTATACTGAAGAGGAACAAAGCCATCTACTTTCATTCTCAAGAATGCAGCCAACTGTCCCATGTTCTGTTCGGCTACGATTACCTTCGGATATTTGAGCAACACCTCGGAAGCATTCTTTGGGATCGGATTGATATAACGGAAATGTGCCAAAGCCACCTTTAATCCCTTCTCTCGCATCTCGTCCATTGCTGCATGAAGATGACCGTATGTTCCTCCAAAACCTACGATTAGAAGTTCAGCATCGTCAACATCGCCTTCTACCTCCAAGTCGGGCACCTCTATCTTGTTTATCTTATCCTGACGCAAACGTGTCATCAAGTCATGATTCTCGGGATTCGTCGAAATGGCTCCTGTCTTGTTGTCTTTCTCCAAACCACCCAATATGTGTTCGAACCCTTTCCTGCCTGGCACTGCCCAATATCTCACGCCGCTTTTTTCATCACGCATATAAGGTGTCCAGCTTCCTTCAAGGCATTCAGGAACGTATGGAGGGTTGATTTTCGGATAATCGTCCAAATTCGGCAGTTTGAACGCACCGGAGCCATTTGCCACATAGGCATCCGTCAACATAACCACTGGGGTCATGTGTTCCAATGCCATCTTGGAAGCCTGATATGCCACTTCAAAACAATCGGTTGGACTAGTTGCGGCAATTACTGGCATAGGCGACTCTCCATTACGTCCAAATAACACTTGCAACAAGTCGGTCTGCTCGCTTTTGGTTGGAAGACCCGTTGCGGGGCCTCCGCGCTGAACGTCGATCACGACCAATGGCAATTCCATAATCACAGCCAAGTTCATTGCTTCCGACTTGAGACATATACCAGGTCCGGAAGTGGATGTGACAGCCAAAGCGCCGGCAAACGAAGCTCCCACAGCACTTGCACAACCGGATATTTCATCTTCGCATTGAACGGTCTTTACTCCCAGCGACTTGTGTTTCGACAGTTCGTGGAGTATGTCGGTAGCAGGAGTGATGGGATAAGAGCCCAAATACAACTGCAACCCCGCTTTCTCCGCTGCCGCTATCAGTCCGTATGCCGTGGCCTTGTTGCCGGTTATGTCCATGTAGCGTCCGGGGACTTTTGTCTTGCTCTCTATTCTATAAACGTTGGAAGTGCTTGAATGGGTGTTATGACCATAGTCGTAGCCAGCTTGTATAACCTTTATATTAGCTTCAGCCACACCTGGCTTTTTGGCAAATTTTTCCTTTAGGAAATTAAATGCTATGTTCAAGTCACGGTCGAAAAGCCAACATACGAGACCCAATGCAAACATATTACGGCATTTAAGAATGCTCTTTGGATCCATACCAGAATCTGCCAGACAGTCCTTCACCATTTGGGTAATCGGACAAGCGATGACACGGTCGGGGTCGATTCCCATTTCTTGCAGTGGGTCAGATGTCGTGAATTCGGCTTTCTTCAAGTCGTTGGGTCCGAAAGAATCTGTATCTATAATTATACATGCACCTGCCTTGGCATATCTATACTGGGTTTTCAATGCAGCCGCATTCATCGCAACCAGCACATCGCACTTGTCGCCTGGTGTATATACTATCCCTGCACCGATATGTACCTGAAAACCACTCACTCCAGTCAACGAACCTTGAGGTGCGCGTATATCTGCCGGATAATCCGGGAATGTACTGATACTGTTGCCCACTGAGGCTGAAATGGTTGAAAAAATGTTTCCAGCCAATTGCATCCCATCACCGGAATCTCCGGAAAACCTCACTGCAACATCATTTAGCTCTTTAATTACTAATCCTTCTGCCATAATGTTTATTTGTTGTTTTTTCCATTTTACGTTTATAATGATGTTATCACTTCATATAGAACACAATAATCATAAATAGCCACAACTTTTAAAAAATCCTTTAAACATATGAATGGTTGATATAATTAGTCTCTGATGACAACAAACTTACCTACCACTCCGTTCTTGCCTTCTGCATCCGCAGCTAATATATAATAAACTCCTGAACCGCATTTTTTTCCACCAGTCACCCTTTGGTCCCATTTGTATTCACCTCCAACGCTTGTGCCTTCGTTCACCAACTTTCCGGCTGCGTTCACAATCTTCACGTTGCTGTCGTATTTCAAACCACGAATCACTATACTTCCCACATGGTCGGGGCCAACCGGGTTGGGATAAACCTTAACCAAATCTTTGTCGAAAGAAGCAACTGGGTCTGTAGCATCCCCCAAATAAGAACACAAACCCGCATTAGTAGCAAAAAAGACCTCTCCAGTCTCACCATTTATCTTAATGTCGTATATGTCGTTGTCAGTCAATGGTGAATTTTCCTTTGTGAAATGTGCTATGGTCTCCATGCCATCAGCACTGATCAGATATGCACCTTGTCCTTCGGTTCCAATCCATTTTCGATTGCCACCATCTATGGCTATGCATTTTATCGGCACCTGACTCAGAAGATAATCTGCCAAGTTTGTTCCGTCATTGCGAGGTACTTTCACTTGGGTGAGTGTTGGGTTTCCGCTGTTGGAAAACAAATTCGAAGGATTATAACTGGCAAAGAGCCCTACTTCATATCCAAGCCATAAGGTTCCGTCAAGGTCGAAACAAAGGCAGTTCATAAGGGTTGGATAATAAGAAGAGCCGTCCTGATTGTTAAAAGAAGTAACGAACACATGGCTGAAACCGGATGGGTCGCCTGGATTATTGTTTGTATTGACGATAATGAATCCAGCCCGCATTTTTTCGCTCAAGCCGCGACGGCAGTTAATCCAGGCCCAGCCTCTTGAATCGAATAGAATCTGGTCGAACGTAGGGTTGCCATCAATCTCTGGAATATAATATTTTGTCCAGGTATTGTCATTACGTTTTATATTGATGATTGTATCACATTCGGTGTTGCACATCCACAAGTTTTTTTGTGAATCATAATTCAGTCCGGCTATACGCACATAAGCCAATGGATATTCACTGTCAGGAAGTATGGATTTCAAGGGGGAGTTGTCAGCAGAGTAGCGTTTCACGAACTTGTAATCCTGAAATTCATACAGACCGGAACGTGCCGTCCCCACGAAATGATGTTGCCGGTCGTCGGGGTCTTGAACCACATCGAGAGCGTTGAGATAATACAATTTGGTATAAAGCGACAAAGGCTCTTCGTCAAAAAGTTCCCATTTTCCGTCTTCAAAAACCATGATAGTACCTGTTCTATCAGAACCTGAGACATAATTGAAAGTACCGCCAGTAACAAGCAACCGTTTGTTGTCAATCATGTTAAGATGGTAAGAATAATTTCTGAAAGGGCTGTTAGGAATGATGGATTCTGTTTTAACAGTAATGTCATTGTCAGAGACGGAAAGTCCCATCAAACCCTTTGTCTGGCAAGCACACCAATAAGTAGAGCCACTGTAAACCAGAGAGACGATGCCATAAGAATTTTCAATCTTCTTATAATCGGTCGGGCTATTGAAATGATATAGGTCACCTGTCGTTGAAGAAACAAACATCCTGCCGTTACATTCACTCATTTCTGTTGTGTTTACCGACAAAATTCTTTTGAAACTCATGTTCTCAACATTGCTTACGTATGCCATGGAATTCGTATGCAAGCAATAAATTATGCCATCGTGCAAGCGATACTTGCGATAGGCAGAAGTGCCGCCCACCTTTTCCCAATTGTTCGGGTCAAGCAAATTCTTCGACAAATCACCATGGTATGGACCTTTTTTGGTAGAGCAGATTATTTTGCCTTCAAACACAACCATGCTCAATACTTCCTGACCGAAATTATAATAATTGCCAAATGTCCGGTTTTCAATGTCTGCGCATATTATGCCGGAATTGGTGCATACATATAGCATGTTGTCGAACACGACTGCGTCGTTTATGGTTCGGTCGCTCAATGACTTCAACTTCAACTCGGGCATATTATATACATAACCGTTTTTCGACATGATGTCGATATTTCCGTTTTTATATACTATGATTAGTTCACCGGTAGGAGCACATTTCATTATGTCGAAAATGCCAAAATCACTCAAAGCATCGCTTTTGTCGTACGTTTGGATATAAGTATCCTCTGGATCATAACTGTATAATCCGCCATCACTCAACACGTAAATCACATTGCCCAATTCAACGACTTTAGTTGCATTATGATATGCAGAATATATATGCCAATCACCATCACCGCCAAGCATCTTGACAGTGAAAACCATAAAAAACAAAGATAATATAAATATAAAACGTTTCATAACTATATAAACGTTAAATATTTAAAGATATTTTATAATGACGAAACAACGATTTCAAGATTTCAAAAATTAGAGTTTTCTCGATATTGCGACATATCGGTATGTCGAAAAAAACTTAACCATTCAAAAACTCGACAAACTTTTTCAATGCCCTCGACCTATGGCTTATCTTATTTTTCTCTTCGCTACCCATTTCGGCGAAAGTCTGGTCGTAACCATCTGGAACAAACAAAGGGTCATATCCAAAACCATGGCTACCGCGCTTTTCTGTCAGGATCTTACCATTTACCTGACCTTCAAACACTTCATCCTTGGTATCTGTAACGAAGGCTATCACAGTCTTGAAGTCAGCCCTGCGATTCTCCACACCTTCCATTTCTTTCAGCAATTTGGCATTGTTTGCATCGCTGTCATGTCCTTCTTCACTCGCATATCTGGCTGAACGCACACCTGGAGCTCCTCCTAAGGAATCAACCTCCAGGCCACTGTCGTCGGCAAAACAGTCGAAACCAAAGAATTTCTTCACGAAATGAGCTTTCTGCAGTGCATTCTCCTCAAAAGTATCACCCGTTTCAGGAATGTCCATACTACATCCTATGTCAGCCAGGCTACGTACATCATATTTCTCTCCCAGTATGTTCTTCACCTCCTCTATCTTATGCTGGTTGTTGGTTGCGAACACCAAGGTGCGCTTGTTGTTCAGTCGTTTTGTCTTGATCTTGTCGAATCCCTCGCCATATACACCCTGCACATTGCACATTGAAACGAAGCAATAAGGATCTATCATCTTAATCATACGGAAAATGGTAACCGATTCGCGCTTGCGGACCACACAGACCACCACCTTTCGCTCAGTCTTGGTGTACCATCCTTCACCATTCAACACAGTCACTCCATGACCCGTCTGATTTATCGCGTCTGCTATCTTCGAGAAATTACGTGAAAAAATAAGGAATTGCACAGACTGGCGCTGACGGTTCATGACATAGTCCAACGTGAAACTGGAAATAAAAAGGGTGGCAAATCCGAAAACCACACGTCGCCAATCATAAAACACGAAATAGCAAGAACTGATGATTACAATGTCGCAGGCCATGATTACAAAGCCAAGTGACACGTTTTTGTATTTGTTCACTATGGCTGCAATGATGTCTGTTCCACCGGTAGAGCCATTGCTCAGGAAGCAAACTGCCAAACCTGCTCCTTCAAGAACAGCACCAATCACGCAAGCCATGAAATCCTGATTCTCTCCCAGAGTATTAACAGGCAACTGATGTGTCACGGGGTCTTCCATCAGGCGTTGGACAAGCCAAAGCAAAAATGTCAACGTCAACACTCCATAAACCGTCTTTACGCAGAATTTCCAGCCCAATACCTTTAATGCGGCTAAAAGGAATATGATGTTTATGGCGAGATATGTCACTTGAACCTCCAAACCAGTAGCATAGTAAACTATCGATGCGATACCTGCAACACCACCAGTCGTGATTTTATATGGCAACATGAAATATGCCAAGGCTAAAGCGTATGTGGCCAGAGCCAGGGTAATCATCGCATAATCACGAAATTCCTGCTTAAAACTCCTCTTGAAACTTATGGACATTTGTTTGTGTTGTATTCTATTTTCTTATTTGAAAATCGTCGTAGAACTTATTTTATTCCTTATTCTTAACCATTGCAGAATCATTTCACAACAATGTTGACTATCTTCTTAGGCACCACTATTGTCTTCACATGTTGTTTGCCTTCCATATATTTGGCTGATTGCGGATTAGTCAGCACTGCCGATTCTATCGTAGCATTATCGGCATCGGCTGGGAATTCCATCTGGAAACGTGCTTTGCCATTGAAACTGATTGTGAGGCTCACATTATCTTCCTTCAGATAATCCTCGTTCCATACTGGCCATTCGGAATCGCAAACGCTGCCATCATGACCGAGAGTTTCCCAAAGTTCCTCACAGAAATGAGGACAGAATGGTGCAAGCAGTTTCACTAATTGTTCAATAACATTGCGATTGCAACTCTTCATGGCATTTAACTCGTTCAGACAGGTCATGAAAGCGGCTATGCTGGTGTTGTAGGAGAACTGCTCTATGTCTTCACTCACTTTCTTTATCAATTTGTGAATGGACTTCAGTTCTTCTTTGCTTGGAGCGTAGTCTTGCACTTTCAGAGTCCCCTCCTTGTCGAAAGCATAATTCCACAATTTGCGTAGGAAACGGTGACAACCATCAATGCCGTTGGTGTCCCATGGCTTCGACTGTTCCACCGGTCCTAAGAACATCTCATACATCCTTAAAGTGTCGGCTCCATAGTTCTCAACTATCATATCAGGGTTTACAACATTGAACATCGATTTTGACATTTTTTCAATTGCCCATCCACAGATATATTTACCATCTTCCAGCACGAATTCCGATTCTAAGTATTCTGGACGCCATGCCTTGAACGCTTCTGTGTCCAGCACGTCATTCTTCACGATATTCACGTCAACGTGTATAGGAGTTACGTCATTATAATTCTTACGGATTCCAAATGAAACGAAAACGGGATGCCCCTTTTCATGGGTGGCTTCATTGTCGCGATATACAAAGTTGGAACGTCCTTGAATCATACCTTGGTTCACCAGTTTCTGGAACGGTTCTTCCTTCACACTGTAGCCATAGTCGAACAGCACCTTGTTCCAAAAGCGGCTGTAGATCAAGTGACCAGTAGCATGTTCTGTTCCTCCCACATACAAATCCACATTCTGCCAATATTCGTCTGCCGCCTTACCTACCAATGCCTCGTCGTTATGAGGATCCATGTATCTCAGGTAATAAGCCGATGAGCCTGCAAAGCCCGGCATGGTATTTAATTCTATTGGGAACACATTTACGTTGTCTATCAATTTGTTGTCCACCACCTTGCGTTTCTTTTCATCCCATGCCCAACAAGTGGCATTTCCGAGTGGGGGCTCACCCGATTCCGTTGGGAGGAACTTGTCGACTTCTGGCAAAAGCAGTGGAAGGCACTCCTCCGGAATCATCGTTGGGATTCCGTTCTTGTAATACACAGGGAAAGGCTCGCCCCAATAACGCTGACGGGAGAAGATGGCATCGCGAAGACGGTAATTCACCTTTACCCTTCCGATATTCTTGGTTTCAACATATTTCTTTGTTGCCTCGATTGCCTCTTTCACGGTCATGCCATTCAGGCTGAAATCTATATATGGTTTCATTCCTGTACGTGGGCTATTCATCACGATTCCTTCCTTTGCATCGTAGCTCTCCTCACTCACGTCGGCTCCTTCCACAAGTGGGATTATAGGCAAGTTGAAATGACGTGCAAAGGCATAGTCGCGAGAGTCATGGGCAGGAACAGCCATGATGGCACCGGTTCCATAACCGGCAAGCACATAATCGCTCACCCAAATTGGGTTCTTCTCACCCGTAAATGGATTGATTGCATAACTGCCCGTAAACACACCTGTCACCTTCTTGTCGATCATACGCTCACGTTCCGTGCGTGATTTAACTTGATCCAAGTAGGCATCTACCGCTGTCTTCCGGTCGGCAGTAGTCAATTCGCCCACCAACTCACTCTCTGGAGCGAGCACCATGAATGTCACACCAAACATAGTGTCTGCACGAGTGGTAAATATAGTGAAATGCTTGTTGCTGTCGGCTACTGAGAAATCCACCTCACATCCTTCAGAGCGCCCGATCCAGTTGCGTTGTGTTTCTTTCAATGATTCTGTCCAGTCAATTGTGTCCAACCCATCGAGGAGACGCTGTGAATAAGCACTCACTCGCAGACACCATTGACGCATCTTCTTCTGCACCACAGGATACCCTCCACGTACACTTACGCCTTCCACCACCTCGTCGTTAGCCAGCACCGTACCCAGTTCAGGACACCAGTTCACCATCGTTTCACCAAGGAACGCTATACGCCAGTTCATGAGTGTATCGCTCTGCTCTTTCTCATTCATGGCATTCCAAGTGGCAGAGTCGAAATTTAGTTCTTCAGTGCCCCATGCATGAAGTTCGACTGTTCCCTTTGCTGTCAAATGCTCTATCAGTTTGCTTATAGGCTGTGCTTTCTGTAGTTCAGTATCATAATAACTGTTGAACATCAGTTCAAATGCCCATTGGGTCCAATGGTAATAGTCGGGCGTACAAGTTCTTACCTCACGGTCCCAATCGAAGCAGAATCCTATTTTATCCAGTTGCTCACGATAGCGGTCTATGTTCTTGAATGTCGTCTTCTCCGGGTGTTGTCCTGTCTGTATGGCGTATTGCTCTGCCGGAAGTCCGTAGGCGTCATATCCCATTGGATTAAGCACGTTGAAACCTTTCTGACGTTTGTATCGGGCATATATGTCGCTTGCTATATAACCCAATGGATGACCCACATGAAGACCGGCTCCCGAAGGATAAGGAAACATGTTCAACACATAAAATTTCTCTCTGGTGGCATCTTCTTCCACATGATAGGTCTTCTGTTCAACCCATCTCTCCTGCCATTTCTGCTCTATTTCTCTGAAATTATAATCCACTGTGGTTAATTGAATGAAAAATGAATAATGAAAAAATGGAATTTCGGAATTTTAGACATATCGGATATCTATATAACGAAATTACGATAAAACTAATCCCAAAAATCGAAACCATTTGCAAAGTTACACATTTAAAATGAATAATGAAAAATGATTAATGAATATTGGATTAAATATTTTTTTTCGAGGATGTTTTCGCTTGTTTGACTATGTCGAATCATCTATTTCTTGAGACAATCGAGATAAGAAGAGAGCCAAGAAATTCTTAACAGGAAAAAGGGTTATGCGAGTTGAGAATATGGGATACGTTATATGCCATATTGTAATTCTTGCAACAAAAAGGGGTGTGCCTCATGGCACACCCCTAATCAAATATCAATGTTTGCTTTATTATTTAACGATAACCTTCTGAATCTTAACTGTTCCGTCAGAAAGCTTAGTCTTGATGATGTTTACACCACGCTGAGGAGCATTGATGCGAGCACCACCTACTGTGAATACCTCAGTAGATACCACGCTTGCACTGCTCTGAATGTCGAGCACGCCTGTTGCGTCGCCAGAAGGAGTCTTCTGACTGTCTGTACCGAAGTAAGTCAATGTCCAGTTGTCCCAGATTGCCCATGAGTTGGTTACATCATTCTTACATCCGATTGTAACGTCGCCTGCTTCATCAAGAGTGAATACCACGCGTACAACATAGTTTTCAACGTCGCCGAGAGGTTCGTCAGTGTCAGGGTCTGTCTCTTCGAATGCGGCACCGGCAGCAGTCATGTTGTTTGGAGCGTAGTAAGTCTCAGGAGCAAGAGTTGAAGTAGCAGAATTGTAAGTTCCTCCAAGGGTCCATTCTGTACGTTTAGGTTCAGAAATCATTCTGAATGGTTCCGCGAATGTCTGGTCACCTACCACTGCATATACGAATGCTGTCTGTACTTCTGACTTTCTTCCTGCCTCAAAGTAGTTTAAGTCAGCCTGATGGTTATCTTCAACACGGTTGTAGCAGTTCACTGCCAATTCATACGTACCAGCAGGCAAGCCAACCAATGTTTGGTGATGATCGAATGACGCATGCCAGTATTCTACCATGTCTGTACGGTTGTAACCACTGTGGTTTGGAACACTGCCTTCCCAACCGTCGCTATTTGCTTCATCGTAGGATGGATTGACGATGGCACGGGTGAAATCAACTGGGTTGTCGTCTGAAGCTGAAGTTCCGTCTGGAATCTTCAATTTTGCAATTGCGTCCTTTGCTTCACTGATGATAGTCTTCAGTGTCTCAATTGGATAAGTCTTTAAATCAACTCCTTCTGAGTAGTTTTCATATACATTATAAGCAGCATCTTGAGCTTCCTGTGATGCATCTGTATATTCTTCCAATGCATCAACCAAGTCTCCCATTACCTGAGCTACTTCTTCATAAAGCTTTTGTGACTCTACTGCAGCATTATATGCTTCAACCAATGCTATAAGGTTTTTATACAAGCTGTCACCATTCTGTCCTGATGCAGTTGCATTGTCGATTGCATCTGAAACTGCCTGAGTTTCAGGAACACCATAATCGCTAAGTTCTTGAGCTTTCAGCACATAATTTTCGATTACCTCTTTCAATGCTTCTTCATCCTTACCCATGTAAGTAAGTTTGAAGTTGTCCCAAAGCGACCAAGTATAACTACCATTGTTCTCGAGGTTACGGATACCCATGCGGATAACTCCATCAGTAACAAGTCCATATACGTTCTGAGTGAAGTTCTCAGACTCATTTTCCTTGCTGAATGCAGTAGATGCAGATGTCATTCCGTTCAAACAATATAAAGCATTGCCCTCGTCGTCAGTACCTACATTCACACAGTTGCCGGCAAGGTCTTCTGTATATAGAATCTCCATGGAGTTCTTCACTGGCTGTGAGAATTCGTTGAAGTAAACGTAAGTGTAAACCTTGGCAGGACCAGTCATTTCAGGGTCTTCCTGATATGCTGCGTATGCGTCTGCGTTGGTTCCAGTGCGGTAGAATGCCTGAACAGAAACCTTGTAAAGGCCGTTTGGCACGTTTTCAATGATCTGGTAAACATCGAACAACTGCTGGTATGCCTCAGCGCAATAGTTTGTTGCATTTCCACCATGCCAGTTGGTCAAACTGCTTGTACCACCTTGAGAAGTGTCAAGGCTCCAACCCTTACCACCAGCAATTTCAAAGCCTGGGTTAACGATGAGTTCGTTCAGTTCTGTTCCTGGTTCCAAACCTTCGCGGATTGCATCTGACTGAAGATTTTCAAGATATACTATCTCAGCAGCAATTTCTTCTGCCGACAAAATGCCGGCACCCTGACCATCTTCGTATGTAGGAATGATTGTGCGGAGGACACCATTTGGATATTCTTCGTCAACCTCACCTGCGTCTGCCTGCAAATAATCCGCAAGCATATCGACCTTAGTTCCTCCTATGCTGGTGGTTTCCAGCCATGAAAGGATTTCATCGCATTTGTTTAGATAACTTAGATAGTTTTGCTTACTTACAGCAACTGTGTCTTCTGCTGTTTCGAATGCCGAAATAGCAGCAATAATTTCAGTCTTGTTTGATGCTGCCTTAAGAGCAGAAATAGCATTATCATAAATAGCCTTTTCTGGTGCTCCGTAGAAGCAACCATCGAAACTTACATTGTTGTCTTCAGCAACCTTGTTGCCCCAATATTTGTAAGAATCCTCAGAATCACCGATAAACTTAATCTGGAAGTCGTCGAACAAACTCCAATCGGAAGTAACAGGGTTGGTCACACCGATACGAAGTGTTTCGCCGTCCTCAACAGCACCGAATAATTCAGTGTAGAAACGGTTTGTTGGATTGTCAGAAGCATCTTTCTCATGGAAATATTCATTTGCCTCATACATTGAGTTTGGAGTGTAGAGCGTGTAATTGATACCGTCGATTTCTGCATCTACCGTGTTGTCTGCACCGGCAATCGAATAATCGAGTGAACCACCTTCAGAGATGTGTTTAACAGATTTTGAGAAACGTCCGGCAGTTTCACTGTTCATGTAAAGCTTTGTTCTAGTAGGGTTGCCTGCTTTCCAGTCGTTGTAGTCATCTACATGGCTGTCGTTGTAGCGGCAATAAGCGTTAACCGACAATATATATACACCGCCTGGCAGACCATTCAAATCTTGATATACGTCGAAACTTCCTCGCCAAACCTCTGCGCAAGGAGCTGTGGTACCACCGGCACCAAATTCTTTGGTAAAGTCAACTGTATTGGATGACCAACCTGTGAAATCACCAACTGTATCGAATGTTGAATTAACGATTGATGCGGTGAAATCAAGCGGTTTTTCTGGTGTTCCACCACCTGTCTCCTTAATCCATTCAATAATCAATCCCGAGATAGAAGCTTCTGCTGCTTGCAGTTCTTCAACTGTTGAAGCTTCATTGTTGTAAACAGCCAATGGTTCTGTCAAGGTAGTAATGCCTGGGTTTTCGTCGTAAGCCTTCTCAAGGGCAGACTTCAAAGATGCTGCTGCTGCGAAAATTTTACCAGCCACTTTACCACCAGCTTCAACCCATGCTTCATAAGCTTCTGGAGTTACCATTACCCAATCCTCGTAGAATTCGGCACTTGGATCGATGTTGTAGTAAGGTTGCTCATCATCGTCTATGTATTCTTCAGTGTCGTGAAGTTTTACTGTCTTGTCGGGGTCGGAAGCAAGAATACCAAGGTATTTGCCTTCAGATACAGCACCGCCATTGTCGAGCATCATGTTACGCTCGATCTTGATGTACTTGCCTGTAGAAGGAACAACGTTGAAATACCTGTATTGCTGATCGTTATTATCAGTCCAAATACTGTTCCATCCTTCTGCAAAAGTGCAATAGAACTGCTGGAATGTAGCAGCATTTACATAGCTGGTAAGCAAACAAGTGTTATCAAGTACACCGTCAGAATCCCAACTTTCATCGTTTCCACCAGGGTTAGTACGGCTGAACATAACCTGTTGTCCGATTGTGTCGCATGCAATCGCCCGGGTTGCCCAATAAGGATCTACACGTGCTCCTTGATGGTTTGTGTAAAAACCTTGAGAACCTACGTTCCACATGTAAAAGTATTCTTCCATTGCCCAATCTGTGAACTCAGGAACCAGCTTTTGGCGGTTGGCTGTGAAATTCTGAGCCGAAAGAGATACGCTTACCATTAAGGATGCACCGAATAAAAGTAATTTGTGCTTCATAATGTAAATGTAATTAATTAGTTAATAATAAATTAGTTAAACAATCATTCAATTTAATAGTTAGTCAACGTCAGGTCAACACAACTTATGGCGAAGGGCATAATAATCCCTACAAATAGCCACTACGCCACAAAATTATACAAAAATTAAATAATAAAAAAATTTTTTCACAAAAATATGTCATTTATTCACTTTATTTCCCTTTTATTACAAGAAATACAACTTATGTTATACTTTGTAAAATTCAAATCTACTACTCATAAACTTTTAAGGATAGTTCTTTAAATTGATTAATTTTTCATTTCCTTTCCATCATCCCAGCAATATCTTCTTTATTTCATTCAGTTTGTTTAAAGCCTCCAGAGGGGTAAGGTTGTTCACGTCGGTATTGATTATCTCATCTCTCACTTGTGAAAGAATAGGGTCGTCCAACTGGAAAAACGACAATTGGGATTTTGAATCAGGTGAAGAGATGGTTTCTGTCTTCGGTCGTGAAATTCCATCACCACTATTGTTGCTTTCCAGTTCCTCCAACACTTGTTCTGCCCTTTTTACAACAGAAGGCACCATTCCGGCTATCTTTGCCACATGAATACCAAACGAATGCTCGCTGCCTCCTGGCACCAATTTACGAAGGAAAATGATCTGTCCGTCAACTTCACGAACCGACACATTATAGTTCTTAACCCTGGAAAACAATTTTTCCATCTCATTCAGTTCATGATAATGCGTGGCAAATAATGTTCGTGAATGGTTCTTTGGGTTTTCATGGATATATTCCACTATAGCCCATGCAATGGAAATGCCGTCGTAAGTACTGGTTCCTCTGCCCAATTCGTCGAACAATACAAGCGAACGTTCGCTCAGGTTGTTAAGAATGTTGGAAGCCTCGTTCATCTCTACCATGAAAGTGGATTCTCCTTGAGATATGTTGTCACTCGCCCCCACCCTAGTGAAGATTTTGTCGCAATAGCCTATGGAAGCTGATTCAGCCGGCACGAAACTTCCGATTTGTGCCATCAAGGTGATCAAAGCTGTTTGGCGCAGCAAAGCGGACTTGCCCGACATGTTAGGTCCGGTAAGGATAATTATTTGTTGTGTTTTGTTATCGAGATATACGTCGTTGGCAACATATTCTTCACCTATCCCCATGTTGCGTTCTATAACAGGATGCCTACCTTTCTTTATGTCGATGACCATAGAGTCGTTCACCACAGGACGTATATACCCATATTCTTTTGCTGACAAGGCGAACGAAAGCAAACAGTCTATCTGTGATATGTAAATGGCGTCGTTTTGTATTTTCTCTATATATGACAAGGAAGTGTCGATAAGTTTGTTGTAGATTTGAGATTCCAAAGCAATTATTTTCTCTTCAGCTCCCAATATATCTTCTTCATAACGTTTCAGCTCTTCGGTTATGTAACGTTCTGCATTGACCAAAGTTTGTTTGCGTATCCATGTTTCTGGAACATGATCCTTGAATGTGTTGCGCACTTCCATGTAGTAGCCAAACACATTATTGAAACCTATTTTCAGGCTTGTTATTCCTGTAGTTTCTATCTCACGTTGTTGCATCTGCAAGAGATAATCCTTACTGTTGTAGGCTTTCTTACGCAGGTCATCCAGTGTCGGGTCCAAGCCATTGTTGATAATACCTCCCTTGTTCAAGGCAACCGGGCAATCCATACTGATGGTGCTGCCAATAAGTTCAGAATATTTCTCACATCCATCCAAATGGTCAGACAAATTGCGAAGTTCATTGTTCGAAGACATAGAGCATAGACGTTTCACAAACCCTACAGAATCCAAAGACTGCCGCAGCTGAAGGAAATCTCTCGGCATAATCCTTCTAGAGGCTATTTTTGAACTCAGACGTTCCAAATCACCCATTATGCTCAGACTATCATGCAGTTTGTCGCGCAACTCAGGTTCTTTGAAGAATTCCTCCACAACGTCCTGACGTTGTTTAATGGCAGTAAGGTTTTTTATAGGGAATAAAACCCATCGACGAAGAAGACGTCCACCCATCGGTGAAACTGTCTTGTCGAGGATGTCGAATAAAGAACTACCGTTTCCATTCATTGAACCAATAAGTTCCAAACTATTCACGGTAAACTGGTCTAACCTTACATATCTGTCTTCATCTATCCTGCTTATTTTATTTATGTGTTTGAGTTGTGTATGTTGGGTCTGTTCCAGGTAATAAAGTATTACCCCAGCCGCCACCAATCCATTATGAAGATGGTCCACACCGAAACCCTTCAGGTTTCTCACACCGAAATGTTTGTTCAGTTTCTTACGGGAGGTATCTTCAAGAAACAACCAATCGTCGAGTTCATAAGTATAATATTTGCCACCAAATATACCCAAGAACATATTACGTTTGCCACGTTCGAACAACACTTCCTTTGGTGAGAAATTCGACATTAATTTGTCCACTTTTTCGCTTGTGCCTTCAAACACGAGAAATTCACCTGTAGATATGTCCAAGAACGAAATTCCGCAATTTTGTTTTCCAAAATGAACGGCACAAAGGAAATTGTTTTCTTTATTGTTCAAAACCGTATCACTCATGGCAACTCCAGGAGTAACCAATTCGGTGATGCCGCGTTTCACCAGTTTCTTAGTCAGTTTTGGGTCTTCCAATTGGTCGCATATTGCTACTCGTTTTCCGGCTCGTATCAATTTTGGAAGATACGTGTCCAAAGCATGATGAGGAAATCCTGCCATCGCAACTGCTGCGTCTTTACGAGTTGATGTGGCGTTGCTTCTGCGTGTCAAGGTTATTCCAAGAATTTCTGAAGCCACTACAGCATCATCGCTGTAGGTTTCATAGAAATCACCACAACGGAAAAGCAACAATGCGTCTGGGTGTTTGCCCTTGAACTCCATAAACTGACGCATCATCGGTGTCAACTCTTCTTTCTTCATCTGTTTATATTTTTAATTTTCATTTGCAAGCATTTTGAAAACCTCCCAAATTACAATTCCACCTGCTGTCGAAACATTCAGAGAATGTTTAGTTCCGTATTGAGGCAGTTCTATGCAAGCGTCGCAAATGTCAACTACTGTCTGTTTTACACCTTTCACCTCATTGCCAAGCACGATAGCATACCCCATGACGTCGGATTGAATTATTTCTTCAGGTAGGGGAAAACCGATGCTCCCTTCTGCCTGTTCTACAGCAAAAACCATATATCCGCGTCTTTTCAAGTCGGTGACAGCTTCATGTATGTCGTTGAAATACATCCAGTCAACGCTATCTTCGGCACCTAAGGCTGTCTTATGTATCTCTGCATGAGGTGGACAACCCGTTATGCCACACAGATAAATACACTCCACACGATATGCGTCGCAAGTGCGAAATATGCTGCCTACATTGTACATGCTACGGATATCGTCCATCACCACCACCAATGGTATCTTATCAGCCTGCTTGAATTCATCCACACTCAGACGTTGCAATTCCTCTATCCCTAATTTCCGCATATAAAATAATATCTAATCATTCTTTATTTTTAATTTCCTCACCATCGCCCATATACCTACCGCCACGAACGGTATGCTAAGCATCTGTCCCATGTCGAGCCAGGTTGACCCATCGTCGGCGCCACCCTGACGTTCTTTAAGAAATTCAATGAAGAAACGGAAAGCAAAGATAGAAGCCACGCACAATCCGAAATAGAATCCCGAACCGACAGAAATGCGTTCCCTCACCTGATATAGTTCATTCTCTTTGCCCTGATATGCCTTCTTGCTTCGATTATAAATGAAAAGAATCACTATAAATATGATCATATATGCTATCGCCTCATACAGTTGAGATGGATGACGAGGCACATATTCACCATGCACCATGGCATCACTTGAATGGAAAATGAATCCCCATGACTTATCGGTTGGAGTGCCTATGATTTCCGAGTTCATCAGGTTACCCATTCTTATGCAACAGGCGGCTAATGGTGCGGCAATCGACAAATTGTCGAATATCACCAGCAATGGCACTTTCTTACTGCGGTGGTATAGAAAAAGCGCTATCATGATGCCAATAGTACCTCCATGGCTTGCCAGTCCGCTATAACCCACCATGTGCCAAGATCCGTTGTCTATCCTCACCGGAAGTATCATTTCTACTATGCCTTTGAAAGAAGTAAGATAATATTCTGGTTCATAGAATATGCAATGACCGAGCCTGGCTCCCAACACAATGCCTATAAAGCAATAAATGAAAAGGGGGTCGAACTTGCCTGTACTTGTTTTTTTCCCGTCGCGTATCTCAGGATCTATATTTTGGTCAGCAAATAGTTTTCTTACAAGGAAATAACCACACACAAGCGCTATTACCCAGAACAGCGAATACCATCTCACTGCAAAACTACCTATATGAAATGCTTCCAAATCAGGTTGCCAATCTATAAATAAATTCATTTTCAAAAAATGGTTATTAGTGATTAAACATTAAACCTAAAATGCATGATATCTCCATCTTGAACTATATAATCCTTGCCTTCGACTGCCAATTTTCCGGCTTCTCGGACAGCCGTCTCCGAACCATATTTTATGTAATCCTCGTATTTTATTACCTCTGCACGAATAAATCCTTTCTCGAAGTCAGTATGTATGACACCAGCACATTGAGGAGCTTTCCACCCTTTGTGGTATGTCCATGCCTTCACTTCCATCTCACCAGCCGTGATGAAAGTCTCAAGATTAAGCAACTTATATATGGCCTTTACCAACCGGTTGCAACCACTTTCATCCAGTCCCATATCCTCTAAAAACATTTGTTTCTCTTCATAACTATCCAGTTCGGCTATGTCGGCTTCGGTCTGTGCTGATATGATAATCAATTCTGCATCTTCATCCTTTATGGCATCACGTACTTTTTCCACATAAGCATTGCCTTCGGAAGCACTTGCATCATCCACATTGCAAACATACAACACCGGCTTTGTAGTAAGCAAGAACATCTGTTTCGAAAGAGTCTGTTCCTCATCATTTTCCAATTCCACCACTCGTGCACTCTTGCCTTGTTCCAATGCTGACTTATAGCGTTGCAAAAGCGATAGTTCAATCTTTGCCATCTTGTCACCACCCACATTAGCTTGCTTCTCCACACGCTTTATTCTATTTTCGACTGTCTCGAGGTCTTTCAACTGAAGTTCAGTATCAATGATTTCCTTATCGCGAAGCGGATCTACATTGCCGTCCACATGCACTATATTGTCATTATCGAAACATCTCAACACATGTATGATAGCATCACATTCACGGATATTTCCCAAAAACTGGTTTCCAAGTCCCTCACCCTTGCTTGCTCCTTTCACCAGTCCGGCTATATCCACTATGTCGCATACTGCCGGTACTATTCTACCTGGATGCACCAATTCCGCCAATTTGGTAAGACGCTCGTCTGGCACACTCACTTGGCCTAATTGGGCATCTATAGTACAAAAAGGGAAATTCGCCGACTGGGCCTTCGCACTCGATAAACAATTGAACAATGTTGACTTGCCTACATTAGGCAATCCTACTATCCCTGCTTTCATTCTAATATAACATTAATAAATAGTAATTATTTTTCTGATGTAGTTTTAGTTATATTACTTATTAAATATCTTAATTCATTGAAATAATTCCATTAAGAATTTCAACAATCTATATATTAATAATTTTGTTTATATATATTAGCGAATTCCTTTGATATGCTGTTGTCAAAACCCTTACATACTTCAGTTGCCAAATCCATTCCACATTGAATTATTTTATCCCATTGGATATCTGTCAGAGAATTCAAATCATTGCGGAGAATATTGTTTTTCATAATTCCATATATAACTCCGGCATTGAAATTGTCGCCGGCACCTATTGTACTCACAGTTTCAATTTTCTTTACATCATATTGTTTCTTGAAGGATGGTGTCTGTAGCATTATGTCGCCTGAAGCATCGGTACAAATAAAATTCTTGCAATAGAATTCTATTTCACGCTTATATATCTTAATAACGTCGGTAGAACCAAACAAATTTTCAATGTCTTCTACAGAACCTCTAACTATGTCGGCATATTCCAAATTCTCGAGCATATCGGCATATATCTTTATTGCCTCATGTTTATGTGAACTACGGAAATTAAAGTCATAATATATCAAGGCTCCTTTCTTGCGAGCATAGGTAAGGAAATCCGTAACCTTCTCTCTCAATACTGGATTCAACACGAAATAAGAACCCATCATAACCACATCATCTGGATTGATTTTCGGCCAATTCACATCCAATCTTGCTGATGGATAATCTTTATAGAACATGTATTCAGCATCGTTGTTAGAATTAAGCCATGCCAGCGAAATGGCAGAACGCCCGTTATGATATTGTTGTACACTATCGTGTTCCACTCCATTATCTTCCAAAAAATCTATAATTTGGTCGCCAACACGATCGTTTCCAGTTTCACTTATCAACGACACGTTCATTCCAAGCCTGCCTAAAGAAATGACTCCATTGAAAACAGAACCTCCGGGCACGGCTGCCGTTGGCTTTCCATCCTTAAAGATAATGTCCATTATGGTTTCACCTATTCCTATTATCTTTCGCATATATCTTTTATTTCATTTAAGTCATTAACGACATACATTATTTTCTCAAGCGGTTTGTTTAATACTCCCTGTTTTTCAAGACTTTCCAAGAATTTGAAAAGCAAGTCGTAAAAACCGTTAATATTCCAAAACACCACTTTCTTGCTATTCATTCCAAACGTATTGGACGAAATTGTGCAAAATGCTTCATCAAGAGTTCCCACGCTTCCTGGCAACACTATGAGAATATCAGATTTATCGATTAATAATTCCTTACGGTCGCTCAAATCATTACAATAAATACTTACGTCGATATGATCACTCACACGATTGTTTTCAATCAGTTTTTTTGGTACTATTCCAATAACATTTCCACCATTTTCCTTTACCGACTTAGCTAATGCTTCCATCAATCCACAGTTGGCACCACCATAAATCAATTTTCTTCCACTCTCGCCTATCCATTTACCCAATTCCTCCGCTCGTTCATAATATATATTTTCCATTCTGTCGGAAGAAGCACAGAATACACCAATATTTTCCATAAATTTCATCTTTTCTTTTTTAATGAATCAAAATACAAAAATACAATCTTTTTACCAATTTTCCAAAAACACATTAAAATAAAGATTAACGTAATCCAATTTGTACAATTTTTAAAGAGTCAACCAGCAAGTGCAATTATAAAATACAAATTTAGTTATAATGTTTGAAAAACTCAGCTATTGGTGAGTTGAATTTTAATTT
>FLNY01004047.1_pt1 | contig 70804 bp, 64 predicted proteins | sample 1140381 | NCBI WGS metagenome assembly FLNY01 (sample SAMEA3878172, study PRJEB12797) | bioreactor metagenome | biome: Moose rumen | place: Sweden | collected 2011-10
AAATTGTTAATCCAATTCCACAAAGGGAATCTTGTTCTGCCCAGAACGACTATCCATTAGTATCAAGTCCAAAGCACCTAAGTCAATCTATCATTGACGGTCTGTTCTTTCTACCCAAGTACCCTCCGTTAAAACAAAGGGCACTCGCTTCTTGTACTACTTCTGTCTATGTAAACCTTTCAAAGAACTCTCTCTTTTCATGCCTCGCGGGATCACTTTCTCGTTTAGCGGGTGCAAAGGTACACACTTTTTCCGAACCCGCAAATTTTTTTCGGGATTTTTTTCGGTTTTCATGCAATTTTTCCGCCGCTCTTGACGAAGGTCAAGGCCCGGAGGGGCCCTACACCTTATTATATTATATAAGAAAGAACGCCCATGACGGGAGTCGGGAAATCGGCGGCGACTTTCCGGAAATACTCGGCGAGTATTGGAAAATTCGCGGTGTCGCTTGGAAAATTCGCGGCGAGTATTCCAAAATTGGCGGCGCGAATTTTCCAAACGGCGGCGCGAATTTCTGAAACGGCGGTGCGAATTTCCAGAACGGCGGCCTCGCGCGCACGCGCGCGCATATATGTAGTTGTCATACCCGCTTTTTAACCCGCTCATCCCGCCTATCCCGCACTGAAAGTAAAAAATCTTACGTGCGGGATAGGCGGGATGAGCGGGTTCTTTTTGGCGTTAAACAACTACCACGCGCGCGTAAGAGACGGAAAAATCCGTTAATTTCTGATAAACGCTTTGATATTCGGACAAATTGCAGTACCTTTGCACCTTATTAAATAAGAAAGTATGTCAACGATACTACATATAGAGACCAGCACCGACATTTGTTCCGTGGCCGTCTCGGAGGATTCGCAGGTCATCTTCGACCAGGCCGACCACTCCGGTCCAAACCATGCGGAGCGGTTGGGTACGATGGTCGATGAAGCCCTGTCGTTTACCGACAACCACGCCATCCCGTTCGACGCGGTGGCCGTGAGTTGCGGTCCGGGCTCCTATACGGGGCTGCGCATCGGTGTGTCGATGGCGAAGGGTATCTGCTATGGGCGCAACCTGAAACTGATCGGTGTGCCGACGCTGGAACTGCTCTGTGTGCCAGTGCTGCTGGGGAGACTAGGAGGACAAGGGGAACTGGAAGAGGATGCGCTGCTGTGCCCGATGCTCGACGCCAGAAGGATGGAGGTCTATGCAGGTGTCTATACCCGTGGGCTAAAGCCCGTCAGGGAGGTGGGGGCCGACGTCGTGACGGCAGAGACCTACAAGGAATACCTCGATGAGCATCCCGTGTATTTCTTCGGCAACGGTGCGAAGAAATGCATGGAGACGATCGCCCACCCCAACGCCCACCTGATAGAGGGTGTGGAGCCGCTGGCCAAGTGGATGCAGCCGCTGGCGGAGAGGCGGTTCCTCAACGAGCAGTTTGAAGACGTGGCCTACTTCGTGCCTTACTACCTGAAGGACTTTGTGGCCAAATTACCCAAGAAATTATTGTAAAGACATGGATATCAAAGGATTAGACTACAACACGCAACGAGAGAAACTGGTGATGCCGGAATACGGGCGCGAGATCCAGAAGATGGTGGATTACGCCGTCGGTCTCAAGACCAAGGCAGAGCGCCAGAAGTGTGCCCAGACCATCGTCAGGATGATGGAGACCAAAGTGCCGCAACTCAAGGACAATGCCGACTACCGCCAGACGCTCTGGGACCATCTGTACCTGATGAGCGGCAAGCAGTTGGACATCGACTGGCCCTTCGACGTGTCGGCCGCCGAGAAACTCCACGACAGGCCCCAGCCCGTTCCGCTGCCCAAGGATCACCTCAGGCTCCGCCACTACGGGAAACTGATGGAGGAACTGTTTGAGAAACTGAAGACCATGCCGGCCGGTGAGGATCGCAACGCGCTGACTTACTACACGGCAAACCAGATGAAGCGCGACCTGATGACATGGGGCCACGGTTCTATGGACGACGAGAAGGTGGCCAACGACCTGGCCTACTATACCGACGGTGTGATACAACTGAACCTGAAAACGTTCAAGTTCGAGAAATTCACGCCGACCGACGAGGGTAAGAAGGGCAAGAAGAGAAAATAAGTCTGCATGGCATCATTCATCATCGAAGGCGGCCATCTGCTGCAAGGAACGATCACGCCACAGGGTGCCAAGAACGAGGCCCTGCAGGTGATCTGTGCGACCTTGCTGACCCGGGAAGAGGTCATCATCAAGAATATCCCCGACATCCGCGACGTGAACAACCTGATCCTGTTGTTGCAGGATATTGGCGTGAAGGTGGAGAGGAGGGAGGAGAACACCTATTCTTTCAAGGCAGATGAGTTGAGACTGGACTATCTGGAGAGCGATGAGTTCGTCATGAAGTGCTCACAACTGCGTGGCAGTGTGCTGATGATCGGTCCGCTGCTGGCACGGATGGGCAAGGCGGTGATCACCAAGCCCGGCGGTGACAAGATCGGCCGTCGCAGACTCGACACCCACTTCCTCGGCTTCGAGAAACTCGGTGCGAAGTTCAACCGTATCGAGGGGCGCGACGTGTATGAGATCAAGGCCAGGCAGTTGAAGGGCACCTACATGCTGCTCGACGAGGCCTCGGTGACCGGTACGGCCAACATCGTCATGGCCGCCGTCTATGCCAAGGGCACGACCACGATCTACAACGCCGCCTGTGAGCCTTACATCCAGCAACTCTGCCGGATGCTGAACCTGATGGGTGCCCGCATCAGCGGCATCGGTTCCAACCTGCTGACCATCGAGGGCGTGAAGAGCCTGCACGGTACGGCGCACAAGATCCTGCCCGACATGATCGAGGTGGGCTCGTTCATCGGCATGGCGGCCATGTGCGGCGACGGCATCCGCATCAAGGACGTGGCGCTGGAGCACCTCGGCATCATCCCCGACACCTTCCGCAAACTGGGCGTGAAGATCAAGGCGGAGGGCGACGACCTGCTGATCCCCCGACAGAAGCACTACGAGATACAGTCGTTTATCGACGGCACCATCATGACGCTGGCCGATGCCCCCTGGCCTGGACTGACGCCCGACCTGCTGTCGGTGCTGATCGTCGTGGCCACCCAGGCCCGTGGCAGCGTGCTCTTCCATCAGAAGATGTTCGAGAGCAGACTGTTCTTCGTGGATAAACTCATCGACATGGGTGCACAGATCATCCTCTGCGATCCCCACCGTGCCGTGGTCGTGGGCCATGACCGTAAGATCACGCTGCGGGGCGGCCGCATGTCGAGTCCCGACATCCGCGCCGGTATCGCCCTGCTGATAGCGGCCATGAGTGCCAGTGGCACGAGCCGTATCGAGAACATCGAGCAGATCGACAGGGGCTACGAGCATATCGAGACGCGCCTGAATGCGCTGGGGGCCAGCATACGGAGAGAGTAAGCATCGGAAGGACACGGACTAACACGGATAGAGAGATATGATTAGAGAGGAAGAGGTATATAGGATCGGGCGACTGGGCAAGGCCCACGGCATCAGGGGGGAGGTGTCCTTCCTCTTCGACGACGACGTGTTCGACCGCGTGGAGGCCGACTGCCTGATCCTCGACATCGACGGCATCCTCGTACCGTTCTTCATCAAGGAATACCGCTTCAAGAGCGATGCCAACGCCCTGATGAAATTCGAGGGCATCGACACCCAGGAACGGGCCAGGGAACTGACGGGCTGTGAGGTCTTTTTCCCCCGAGACCTGTCGGACGGGGACGGCGAGCACCTCTCCTGGGCAGAGATCGTCGGCTACGGACTGGTGGATGCGGAGACGGGATCGTCCGTCGGCATCATTGCCTCGGTAGATGACTCGACCCGGAACACCCTCTTCGAACTGGAGGACGGCCGACTGATTCCCGCCTCGGAAGAACTGATCACGGGTATTGACACTAAGAAACATCAAATAGATATAAAACTGCCTGAAGGCATCTTGGAATTATGAAGAAACAAATAGCCATACTCGGTTCCACCGGGTCGATAGGCACACAGGCCCTGCAAGTCATTGCAGAACACAGAAACCTGTATGAAGTCTATTGTCTGACTGCCAACAACAAAGTGAAAATGCTGGCCGAGCAGGCCCACAAGTTCAAGCCAGCCGCCGTCGTCATCGCCAATGAGGCCCACTACGACGAATTGAAATCGCTGATGAGCGACATGCCCGACGTGAAGGTCTATGCCGGAGCAAGGGCCCTCGACGAGATCGTGGAGGCCGGTCCCATCAACATGGTGCTCACGGCCATGGTGGGCTTTGCCGGTCTGTCGCCCACCATCCATGCCATCAAGGCCCGTAAGACCATCTGCCTGGCCAACAAGGAGACCCTGGTGGTGGCCGGTAAGTTGATCTGTGAACTGGCCACGGGCTTCCGCACGCCTATCCTGCCTGTCGATAGTGAGCACAGTGCCATCTTCCAGAGTCTGGTCGGTGAGGATCACAACCGTATTGAGAAGATCCTGCTGACGGCCTCCGGCGGTCCGTTCCGCAATTTCACCCACAAGCAATTGGAGACGGTGACGAAGGCCGACGCCCTGAAGCATCCCACCTGGGACATGGGTGCGAAGATCACCATCGACTCCGCGACGATGATGAACAAGGGTTTTGAGGTGATCGAGGCCAAATGGCTCTTCGGCGTGGAGGCCGACAACATCCAGGTGCTCGTGCATCCGCAGTCGATCGTACACAGTGCCGTGCAGTTCGAGGATGGTAGTGTGAAGGCCCAACTGGGCGTGCCCGACATGCGCCTGCCCATCCAGTATGCCTTCTCCTACCCCAAGCGCCTGCATCTGTCGAACGAGCGCCTTGACCTGTTCCTGCACCCGCTGGAGTTCTTCGAGCCCGACCTGAAGAAATTCCGCTGTCTGGCACTGGCCTTTGAAGCCATCAAGAGAGGCGGCAACGTGCCCTGTATCGTCAATGCGGCCAACGAGATCGTGAACCGCGGTTTCCTGGAGGACAAGTGCTCGTTCCTGCAGATGAGCGATATCATCGGTGAGACGATGGAGCGCGTCACCGTCATTGAGAGCCCGACCTATGAGGACTATGTCCGCACGGACAAGGAAGCCCGTCGCATCGCTGCGGAACTGATGAACAAATAAAATGATTTTGTTTACTGTTGACGGTTTACTGTTTACAGTTGAAAAGACTGTAGGCATGATTATTCAAAAGTAATCACCTGTAAACCGTAAACAGTAAACCATAAACAAAAAAGAATATGGACATATTTTTAATTCGCCTGTTGCAGTTAATGCTGGCCATCGGCCTGCTGGTACTGCTCCACGAAGGCGGTCACTTCTTCTTCGCCAAACTCTTTGGCGTCAGGGTCGAAAAGTTCTATCTCTTCTTCGACCCCAGTATCTGGAAATGGGACGGCAGTCTCTTCAAGTGGAAGCCCAAGAACAGCGACACCCAGTACGGTGTGGGCTGGCTGCCCTTAGGCGGCTACTGTAAGATCGCCGGCATGATCGACGAGAGTTTCGATACCGAGCAGATGAAACAGCCCGAACAGCCGTGGGAATTCCGTGCGAAGCCCACCTGGCAGCGCCTGCTCATCATGATCGGCGGTGTGCTGGTGAACTTCCTGCTGGCCCTGTTTATCTACTCGATGATTCTGTTCCACTGGGGCGACACCTATATCCCCGTGAAGGACATGACCTACGGTATGAAGTTCAACACCGAGGCCAAGCAATACGGTTTCCAGGACGGCGATATCCTTGTCGGCACGGACAAGGGTGAGTTCAAGGACTTCTCTGCCGACCTCTACCGTGACCTGAGCGAAGCCACCCGTGTGGATCTGATCCGCGACGGCAAGCCCATGAGTCTCAACCTCCCCGGTGACATCAACCTGCTGGGCATGCTCAAGGCAGAGCCCTCGTTCGTCCGTCCGCTGATCCCCGCAGAGGTGGATAGCGTGATGGCCGGCTCCCCCGCAGCCAGTATCGGTCTGCAGGCAGGTGACAAGATCGTCGCCGTGAATGACAAGCCTGTGGATAGTTACAACGAGTTCACCGACCAGTTGGGCATCCTCGCGGACATGATGACTGGCGCCAAGACACAGGCCGACAGTCTGAGGATCCGCACGGCCACCATCGTCTATCAGCGTGGCGAAGTAAAAGACACCGCCGATGTCATCCTCACCCCCGAACTCAAACTCGGTTTCTATGTGAAGACGCTGGCAGGCATCTATGAGCCCGTCACCAAGGAATACGGCTTCTTCGAGAGTTTCCCCGCCGGTATCAAGTACGGCTGGAACGTGCTGGCCGGCTATGTGGGTGACATGAAGTACGTGTTCACGGCCGACGGTGCGAAGTCACTAGGCGGTTTCGGAGCCATCGGCAGTCTGTTCCCGGCCATGTGGGACTGGTACATGTTCTGGAAGATGACGGCCTTCCTGTCGATCATCCTCGCCTTCATGAATATCCTGCCCATCCCCGCCCTCGACGGTGGCCATGTGCTGTTCCTGATCTATGAGATGATCACGCGTCGCAAGCCCTCGGAGACCTTCATGATCCGTGCCGAGTATGTCGGTTTCGGCATCCTGATCCTGTTGATGGTGGTGGCGAACCTCAACGACATCCTACGCTGGCTTGGCTACATGTAGTCTGGTCAGCAGCATATAGACAGCGGCGATGATCACATAGAGCATCACCACTTGCAGTATCGAGGGACTGAGTCCCTCGATACTTGCTTTTGGGAGGGAGACCACCCAGGTCAGCGACGCATTGAGCAGTCCGACCGTTCCCATCAGCAGGAAAGTCAGGGAGGGCCATATCATCACGGCCAGCGACAGGTAGAGGATCAGCGTGGCAGCGGGAATCACCAGGAAGTTGGTCAGCAGGAAATAGACGGAGAAACGGCCGAAGTAATAGGCCACTAACGGAGCGGTGCCTATCTGTGCGGCACAGGAGACGGCAACCATTCCCCAAAGCCACCTGACCACACGATGCTCCAACAGGTATCTCCGGGAGAATGCCCGTCCGAACAACGGCACGAGCAGCAGGATGGAAGAAACGGCCGAAAACGACAACTGGAATCCCACGTCGAACAATGACAGCGGATGGACCATCAACATCAGTATAGCCGTGAAAGCCAGCGTGTTCAGCGACATCTTGTCCCGTCGGCCAAGCGACAATACGGCGTAGGTACTCAGCATCGTCGCCGAACGTACGACACTGACAGGCAGTCCCACCAGGAAGGCGAAAGCCCATATACTCAGGATGATCACGATCTGCGAGACCGTCTGCCACCGTCGGCCGACGATGAGCACGGAAAGCAACGTATAGATGATGCCTAGATGCAATCCACTCAGGGCCAGGACATGGGAGGCACCGGTCACGGAATAGACATCCCTCAATTCCTTTGTCAGGGCGGACTTATCGCCCAGGGCCATTGCTGCCACGACGGCATACTGCTCACCTCCAAGCCCCTGATCCGCCAGCCGTTGCAGCAAACGGTTTCTCTGTCTCAGCGAAAACAACCTCATGCGCTCCATATAGGACAGACCTCTCAGGGACACCCGCGCCTTCTTCCACTTCCAACTCGACACAAATGTCCTACCTGTAAAACCATACATCTCTGCTGGATGAATTCTAGAACATATCTTTAAGCCATCGCCAATCCGCAGGCAGCGACTCCGTCGGTCCTTATAGAAATAACACTTCAACTTTCGACCATCCCCGATAAGCAGGATATCCACAGCCATCGTTTTCGGTTTCTCCACAGGATCACTCAACACCACCGCCTCATACTGCACCTCCTGCGCTGGCCACTCCATCCGCATCATATCTTTCTGACGATCCATCAGCAGAGCCCCAAGCACCACAAAACATAAGGCAATCATCACCGACTGCACATGCTCGTAGCGCCATAGCAGCAGTGCCATGATCACCAAAGCCCCAAACACAGGCCACCACGGCAGTGGCATCACGACATGTTCACCTACCACGATGCCAGCCATCAGGCAGACGACTAATCTCACCAAGGGAGCACTTTCAAAGACGTTGTTTCCCATACTATCCAGATTTAACGCTGCAAAGATACAACATTTCTGCGAAATATCAACAAAAAAGAAGAAAAACATGCACTTGATTCCTCTGGTAAATGGGGTGATTGAGACCACCGATGTGCCACAGTGTGCCTGGCCCGTGTGAGATTTTCGAATCACCACCCAGACGATTCGATTCTATTAAAAGATGTGTAAAATTGCGGGGGAATGCTACGACTTTCGCAGAAAATATGTAAATTTGCGGTCGAAAACCGCGAAAGGCAACGGGTAGGCAACTGAAGGTCTGATATGAACCAGGAACTTATTAACAGTATTGCTGACTATGTTGAGAAAAACGAAAGCAGGCGATATGGTGGAAAGCTTGGCTGCTGCCTTTATGTCTAATCAAAGAAATTAAATATAATGTTATGACAGAAGAACAGAAAAAACAGATTATTGAAAGTGGTAAAGATTATTTTCGCATGATAATAAGTGAAAGAAATGTAAATGTATGCCAAAGATACTACTATATATTACGGCCAAGGTCATCTAGAACTTCCTGTTCTTGAATACCGACTACTACGAGAACCGTGCGCATGTTCATGTGGGTAAACGCAGCACAGAGCACTTATGTAAGATTTGGCTTGAGCCTATTGTGGAGGTAGAAGAAAAAGGCGATCTGACAGACACACAAGTTAAGGAAGTGGTGAAGATTGCCACCGACTATCGCGAAAAACTTCTCCGCCAATGGGAGCAGTTCAAGCAGGGCAAGCCCATTAGAATAATAAAAATCAAGAAAACAAAATAGCTTATGTACAAGACAGAAGGATATTGGAACGTGACACCACGCATTAAGCGGCTGTCGTTCCCTCGTAGAGGAAAGTTTCAGGTCGATCTGCAAGACGGTCGCTCGATACTGATGCCTATCTCGGCATTCCCGTCGCTAAAACGTGTACCCGTCAAAGAGCGTGAACACTGGTACCTCATGGGTGGTGGCGTTACATGGGATAGTTGCTCGGAGGTAATTCACATTGAACAGATTTTGGGCAACTTCCAGAATTATTCACACGAAATTGCTGAAGCAGAGACTCACCCCTAATACTCGCAAACTCTATTATTATGGCAAGAAAAAGAGTGGTTCTGAATTACAAGAGTTCATCGTGATGACCTTATCCAAGCAGGTTTTGACGGAGGGGTGACATTGCATATTGCCTCCAACGCGTCCAAGATATATCCTTTAGGACTCATTCGTTGGAGCGACTAGGGCAGAACTGATTGAGTCGAAGTAGTAGTCGAAAGGGAGAATGGTGAATTGATCATGTAAGTGGAAAATTTAGGAAATATATTTGGCTCTTATAGTGATTTTTCGTACCTTTGCAGCCGTTATGATACCAGTTTGGGCTTGGATTGTATTTTATATAGTGGTCGTGCTGATGCTGATAGCCGACTTGAAATCGTTCGGCAAGAAAGGGCAGCATGAGGTGAGCGTGTCAGAGGCCCTGAAGATGACGGCGGTATGGATCGGAGTCTCCCTGGTATTCTGTGGCGGCATCTATCTGTTCTATCCGGGTGACGCACACGAGAAGGCCATGGAATTCTTGGCAGGATACCTGATTGAGAAATCACTGTCGATGGACAACCTCTTCGTATTCCTGATGCTCTTCTCCTTCTTTGGCATCCAACGGAAATACCAGCACGAGGTACTGTTCTGGGGCATCTTCGGTGCCTTGATACTCCGCAGTCTCTTCATCTTTGCGGGTACGGCGGTGATCGCCCGCTTTGAATGGATCCTAGGGCTCTTCGGCATATTCCTGATCTACACGGGTATCAAGATGTTCGGTCATCAGGAAGAGGAGCAGGTCGATCCCTCCAAGAATATCTTTGTCAAACTGTTCAAGAGATTCTTCCCCGTGACAGACCAGATGCACGAAGACCGGTTCTTCATTGTGGAAGAGTCAGGCAAGCGCCTTGCCACCCCGCTCTTCATCGCCTTGCTGGTGATTGAGACCACCGACGTGGCCTTTGCCGTGGATAGCATCCCCGCCGTGTTCTCCGTCAGCCGTGACCCGTTCATCGTGCTCACCTCGAACATCTTCGCCATCCTCGGTCTGCGAGCCCTTTACTTTGCCCTGGCAGCCGTGGCCAAGTATTTCACCTACCTGAAATACGGTCTGGGCATCATCCTGAGTTTCGTAGGTCTGAAGATGCTGCTGGAGGTCTTTGCCGACATAGAGGTGCCCACCCCACTCTCACTCGCCATCATCTTCGGTGTCCTGGTGCTGTCGATGGGGCTCTCTGTTGTGATATCAAAAAGACAGTCAAAAGGATCATCATCCATCAATCAGTGAAGTTATGGGAACAAGCGTATATGTCAACGATGCCGTTGAACTATTGAAGGATCTCATTGCCATCCCCTCGGTAAGCAAGGACGAGTCGCGTGCTGCCGACCAGTTATCCGCCTACCTGAACCGCTGGGGCCTTCCCCACGGACGAGAGGGCAACAACCTGTGGGTGGGATGCCGCGACTGGGACGACAGTCGGCCCACCGTCATGTTGAATGCCCATATCGACACTGTCAGGCCCGTGACCTCATGGACGCGGGATCCCTTTGCCCCCGTACAGGAAGGCGACCTGCTCTACGGACTGGGATCCAACGACTGTGGCGGCGGTCTTGTCGCCACCCTACAGGCCTATCGTATCATGCAGGACCGTCCCAGACAATACAATATCCTCTGGGTAGCCTCTGCAGAAGAAGAGATCTCGGGGCCAAACGGCTTTAGTCGTGTGCTGCCGCTACTTCCGAAGATTGACGTGGCGATTGTTGGCGAGCCGACAGGCCTGCAGCCTGCCATTGCCGAGAAAGGGCTCATGGTGATTGACGGCTATGCCCATGGCAAATCCGGTCATGCGGCCAGGAACGAGGGGGTGAACGCCATCTATGAGGCACTCGACGATCTGGTATGGCTGCGCGACTACAAATTCCGAAAGGAAAGTGAACTGCTTGGTCCTACGAAGATGACCGTCACGGTCGTGGAGAGCGGTACCCAGCACAACGTTATTCCCGACACCCTGCATTTTATCATAGATGTACGCACGAATGAGTTCTATCAGAATGAATACCTCTTCAACTTCCTCAAGAAGAAGATGAAGAGATGCGAACTGCGTGCCCGTTCGTTCCGTCTTCACTCCTCCTGCATCCCCAAGGAGCATCCCCTGATCAAGAAATGCATGGAGCGGGGCATGCAGCCCTTCGGGTCGCCCACCCTGAGCGATCAGGCACTGATGCCCTTCCCCTCCTTTAAGTTGGGGCCAGGAGAATCGAGCCGATCCCATTCGGCCGATGAGTTTATCAAGATCTCTGAGATTAAGCAGGCCATCGAGACCTACGTCTGGCTTCTGGAAGGCCTTTGCCTCTGACCTATCTGCCTAGCCAGAGTTCCGGGTTGAGTTTTGTCTCGCCCTTCCGCAACTGGAACTGCATCAGACCGTCGGATCCCACCTTTCCTATCGTCTGGCGGGCACTGACTTTCTGTCCGCGGGTCACACTCACCGCAGCCAGATCACAATAGACAGACAGGTAACTGCCATGACGGATGATGACCCCCGTTGTCCCTGCATAGCCGAACACGGCCGTGACCTCGCCGTCGAAGATGGCTCTTACCTGGGCACCGGGCTGTCCTTTGATATCGATGCCCTTCTTATTGAGCGTCACATTTCCCTTCACGTCAGTCACGGTATTCGTTCCAAAGCGATGTACGATCTGATAACTGCCTGCCACTGGCATTGGCAGACGTCCCTTGTTGCTCTCAAAGTTGCCACTCAGTCGGCGGTCTTCCGTTGAGACGGAATAATCCGTGGTGGCCGACTTCTTGGCCTCGGCCACCTCACGCTCCCGGGCTTTCCGGTCTGCACTTGCCTTGCGCTCTGCCTCCTTGCGGGCATTCTCCGCCTCCCGGGCCTTCCGCTCTGCAGCCGCCTTCTCAGCAGCACTCTTACGAGCCGCTGCCCTCGCCTCCTCCTTGGCCTTCTCTTCCTTGGCCTTGGCCTCGGCAATCTTCCTGGCATGCTCTCGGGCAGCCGCCTCAGCAGCCTTCTTCCTGGCCAACTCCTCCGCCCGTTTCCTGGCGGCCTCCTCGGCGGCTTTCCGCTTCGCCTCAGCCTCGGCACGGGCTTTTGCACGGGCGATTTCCTCGGCAACCAGTTTATCGATCTGGGCATTCAACTCGGCATCGCGCTGCTTCTGCTTGTCGATAATACCCTGAATCGTCTTCTGCTGTTTCTTCAGCGAAGTCACCACATTCTGCTGCTCCGCCTGTTTGCTTTCCAGCGATTTCTGTTCCTGTTCGCCACGGCTGAGCAGGGCGTTCTTCTCCTTTTTGGTGGAACGCAGTTCGTCGTATGCCTCCTGCACCTGTGCCTGCATGGACTTCACGGCCTCGCCCTGGGCCTGCTGGTAGGCAGCATATTCCCTCACGAAACGGATACGACGGTAAATCTGGGAAAGATTCTTGGCACTGAACACGAACATCATCTGACTCTGGATATTCCTGTTACGATGCATGTAACGCATGGATTTCTTGAAGCGCTGTTTCCGCTCATCCAGTTCATTTTCCAGCACCTTCAGTTGTCCCTGCAGCACCTGTATATTCCCGTCGAGACGGGTGATGTCATTGCGGATCGTGTCAATCACCTTCTGCTTATCGGCGATCTCATTCGTGATGACCATCAGGTTCTGCAACCGTTTCCTGACATCCGCCTCGTTAGCCCTCAGGCGGCGCTCCTGCTCCTTGATCTGCCGGCGCACCTGCTGCTGTTCGCTCTTGAGGCTATTGACGGTCACGGCCGGTTTCTTGGTTGTCGGTTTCTTTCCGGTTGTCTTTTTCTGGGTCGTCTTCTTAGTCGTCTGGCTTCCCTGCTTCCTAGTGGTAGTACGAGATTTGGTGGTGGTTGTCTTCTTCTGCACAACACCTTTCCTTGTCTGTTGAGCAGGCACAACCGCCACCAAACATGCAAAAAAGCAAAAGACTAGAAGTCTCCTCATCTATAAAACTATAATGCCATGAAGCGACGCAGGATCTCATCCACGGTCACCTCGCGGTATTTGTTAGAAACTTCCGTACGGGTTTCCCATTCTGTCTCTGCCTCAATGTAATTCAGGGTCATTCCCAGTTTCACTTCCTTCTCTGGTGTCGTCAGGGAGATAGCGTGCTTCCTGGGGAACAAGGACTTGTTGAGTCCCTCAAACTGGTCATAGTCCCAGTTTAACTGAGTATTACCGTTGAAACGGTCCTTATACAGGATATTGGCCATCCTGATGAGGGCAGCCTCTCGGCTTACCAGCCAACTGTAGTCCATCTTTCCATTTTCCAGGCTGACGATCATGTCGTCTCCACTCTCAATGAGATTATAACTAGCCAGCGAGTCGCGCGAGACCGTTTCCTGTGAGGTCTGGTTAGGTCTAAACAGTTCGTTCCAGAAGAGTGCCTGAACCGTATTAAAGTTCAAACCGCTGTTACGAAGGAAATCGACAGACATCCAGGGTGCTTTCAGATACTGTTTGTTGATACGGTCCATGATGAGCACGTAGTCCTTGGTCATCTCGATACGTCCTGCCTCCACGAACCCGAAAGCCATCAGTTGGAGGCGGATCACGTCGTCGCGCTTCATCTTCAGGTTTCCCGTCAGCGTCAGTTTCTGGGGTCCCACCTCTACAGAGAACTTCACTTTAGAGGTGAGGAATTTGGCGGTCTGCGCATTGTTGTTCACACTGGTCAGGAGATCAACCTTGTCCCTTAACTCCTGAGTCATCCTAACTGGGGGATTAACCACTTTCCTGTGCGATCCGCAGGATACAAGCACCAACGGCAATGCCAATACGGCAACTCTTACAATACTAAGGCATTTCATTCTTTCAAATATTTTTTTAGTTTGATTTTTCTAAGTAACAACTGATCCTCAGGTTTCTTCTGCTGAGCATCAAGCCAGAGAGAAAGGGCACGGTCCATATCGTCGTTCTGTGCATAGATATCTCCCGCATGTTCAACGATCACCTCATTGCCGAGAGAGTCCTCCATGTTCTGCAGAGCCTGATCGATGTATATCTTTGCCTCTGCATACCGTTCCTGCATGAAAAGGATCCAGGCGTATGTATCCAGATAAGTCGCATTCTTCGGTTCTGCCTTCACCGTCTTGAAACTCATCTCCTCTGCCTTGGTCAGTTGCTCTCCCCGTTCACTGAGGTAGTAGGCATAGTTATTCAGGCATCCGATATTGTCGTCCTTCCACTGCAGGCAGGAGTCATAGGCAGCAAAGGCTTCCTCGGCCAGTCCTTTCTGATGGAGGATATCGCCCATCACGGCATAGAAATCGGAGACGATATCCGGATTACTCGTGTCGTTGATGACCCCGATGCCATTCTGGAAGGCGGACAGGGCCTGATCCAGACTGTCGCGCTTATAGTAGGCGATGCCCTGATAATAATAGAAGGCCATCTCGTCGGGATTATACTGACGGGCCTCCTGACAAAGCGTGATCACGCGATCCATATCACCGGCCTCCCAGGCGTATCCCACCAGTTGCAGACGGGCAGAAGCATGATCCGGTGTGATGCGAAGTACCTGATTGAGTACCCTGGCAATGGTATCTTCCGGCATATTCTTGGAGTTCATGTAGGAAGCACAGAGGATGGCCATGTCGGCATTTGTCTGCGGCTGTACCAACATCTTCCTGAACAGCATCAGCACACGCGTACTGTCGCCCCCCATATTCTCACTGGCCGTCACCTCCTGTCGGAGCAGATGCACTTTCTCTTCGGAGGTGGCGTTCTTACTGAGCAGGACGCGTTCTGCCAACGAATCGGCAACAGCCCTGTTCCCCTGTGACTGATGATAGGTGCGAAGCGACATCAGCACCCGGTTGTTGTCGGGTTCCTGCGCCAGGACCTTATCATATACCGCCAAGGCTTTCTTGGTCTGTCCATTCATCATCAGCGACTCTCCATACATGACCATGTAATTCAGGTCATTCGGGAACTGTCTGGCCAGTGACTCCATTTCCGCAATAGCGGCCTTCTTGTCCCCTTTCCTCGTATAGATCTCACTCTTCGCCACCGACAGGTGCTCACTTTTGCCATCGATCTGTTCCATCCTCTCCAGCACGTTAACGGCCTTGTCGTAATCATCCACCTGCTGATAGAGTTGGAAGAGCATTTCGAGCATATCCTCCCGTTCCTTGTTCCGTTCGTAGATGCCCTCAATGACGGGAATAGCACTGGCATAGTCCTGTTGCTGGATATAAGTCTGAGCCAGTGTCTCCATATAAGTCTCGTTATCCGGAGCCAGGGCGGCGGCACGCTTGACGCATTCGGTTGCCTTGTCCTGATTTCGCAGGGCCGAATAATACTGCGCCAGGAAATAATACACCTCCGGGGCGTCGGGATTCAGTTCCTGACAATGGCGCAACAGATCAAACGCCGCATCATTATTCCCCTTCTGGCGCTGCACCATCGCCTCCATGAAGAACTGGTCGTAGGTCCTTGTAGTTTGGTTTATAGTTGATGGCTTATAGTTTATAGATGATATGTCCTGAGCACTGATTTGTCCCAAACCAGCCAGCACTACAATCATCATGAATAATCTGCCTATCATGTCGTCAACTATCAACTATAAGCCGTAAACTGTAAACTGTAAACCGTAAACTGTAAACCGTAAACCGTAAACTATCAACTACTTCACCCCCGTATGTCCATAGCCTCCTTCGCCCCGTTCCGTCTCGTCGAGCACCTCAACGGGAATGAAAGTCCCTTGCTCATGGCGGGCGATGACCATCTGGGCAATGCGCTCACCGTCTTCCACGACAAACGTCTCCTGCGACAGGTTGATCAGCACCACGCCGATCTCTCCACGGTAGTCTGCGTCGATCGTACCGGGGGTATTGAGCACCGTGACGCCTTTCTTCAGGGCCAGACCGCTGCGGGGTCTCACCTGGGCTTCATAGCCGACAGGCAAGGAGATATGCAATCCTGTCGGGATCAGTCTGCGCTCCATCGGCTGCAGCACAACGGGCTCATCAAGGTTGGCACGCAGGTCCATGCCGGCGCTCTGCGCTGTGGCATATTGGGGTAAGGGCTGGTGCCCCTTGTTGACTACTTTTATTTCTAACATACGGGTAAATCCTATTAAACAATGTGCAAAATTAATGATTTCTCTTCAAACTGCCACATTTTTCGGGGAAAAAAGTAGTTTTTTATATAAAATTCATTACTTTTGCACCTTAGTTATGATGAATTGGCAACAACTTATATCCAATAAGCGGCTCGGACAGGAGCACCGTCACCCGGAGCGTCACGACGACCGAACGGAGTTCAAGCGCGACTATGACCGGCTGATTTTCTCCGCCCCCTTCCGTCGCTTACAGAACAAGACCCAGGTATTCCCGCTCCCTGGCAGTATATTCGTTCACAACCGTCTGACCCACTCGCTAGAGGTGGCCAGCGTCGGCATGTCGCTGGGCAATGATGTCGCCCAGCGCCTCATACAGGGCCATCCCGAATTGAAAGACACCCTGTTTCAGGAGATCGGGCAGATTGTCGCCACGGCCTGTCTGGCCCACGACCTGGGCAATCCGCCTTTCGGCCACAGTGGCGAGAAAGCCATCCAGGCCTTCTTCACCGAGGGTACCGGCAGCGACCTGCAGCGTGAGGTGAGTCCCCAGTTCTGGAGCGACATCACCCACTTCGAGGGAAATGCCAATGCCTTCCGACTGCTGACCCACCAGTTCAAAGGTCGTCGGCCTGGCGGTTTTGTCATGACTTATTCCACACTGGCCAGCATCGTCAAGTACCCCTTTTCATCCACTGCCTCCGGGAAGAAAGGCAAGTTCGGTTTCTTCGACACGGAGAAAAACGACTATCGCCGTATTGCCGAGGAACTAGGCATTATCTGCCTGTCTGAGATTGGCGAGCCCCTCCAGTATGCCCGTCATCCGCTGGTTTATCTCGTCGAGGCGGCCGACGACATCTGCTACGAGATCATGGACATCGAGGACGCCCACAAACTTAAAATAATTTCATACGAAGACACGCAGGGGTTATTGCTCGGTTTCTTTGACGAAGAGGCCAAGGAGCATATCCTCCAGCGCATCGTTGAGGAGGGCGTCAGCGACGACAACGAAAAGGTGGTCTATCTACGGGCCTGTGTCATCGGCAAACTGGAGAACGAATGCGTTCGGGTCTTCGTGGAGCATGAGGAGGACATCCTGAACGGCATGTTCCAAGGCAGCCTCATCGACCATATCAGTCCTTTGCAGCAAGAAGCCTACCAGCGGTGCTGCCAACTCTCGCTTGTCAAGATCTACAAGAGCAAGCCCGTGCTGGATGTCGAACTCTCCGGTTATCAGATCATGCAGACCCTGCTGGAGAAATTCATCGATGCCGCCGTCTATCCTGAGCGTTTCTACTCCAAGCACCTCATCAGCCGTGTCAGCAGCCAATACGATATTGACGCCCCTGACCTGGAGACGCGCCTGATGGCTGTCATCGACTACATCAGCGGCATGACCGATGTCTATGCCCTGGAAGTCTATCAGAAAATCAGCGGCATCTCACTGCCCATCGTCTGACTAGGATGCCTTCTGTTTCTTCGAAGAGACCTTGAAATGATCGAAGCCCTCACCATAGACACCGATAACGGCGCTCTGTGACACAAAGGCGTGGGGATCGACCTCATTGATGATGCGGAAGATCATCTCGCTCTGGCGACGCTTGGCCAGTACGAAAAGCATCTTCATATCCTTTCCGGAATAGAAGCCCTGGGCATCGACAACCGTACAGCCGCGATGGGGTTCCCGGTTGATGCGCTCTCCTATCTCCTTGTACTTATCGGAGATAATGAAGAACTGTACGGAACTGCGACGGCTGTTGACCACCTGATCGATACAGAAAGCCGTCACGTAGAGCACGACATAGCCATAGATCACCTTCTCCCAATCCTTCAGTACCAGATACGACGATGTAATAATGATCACATCGCAGATCAGAATGACCCGGCCGAGGGAGATGTCACGATACTTGTTGACGATGGCCGCGATGATATCCGTTCCACCCGTGGAGCCATTCGAAGCCAGTCCCAGTCCGACACCCGATCCACAGAACACGGCTCCGATGATCGAAGCCATGAAAGGCTGGTCGTGAAGCAGGGTACCATGATAATTGGCCGTCACCAGTGTCGTGGCTATCGTCAGCACGACAACGGCATAGACCGTCTTGATACAGAACTTCCAGCCAAGGATTCTCAAGGCTGCCACCAACAGGACTGCATTGATGCAGAAATACGTCCACTGCACAGGGATGCCCAGTCCCCAAAACACGATGGACGAGACACCAGGTACACCTCCTGTGGTAATATCGTTAGGCAACAGGAAGATGGTCCAACCGATGCAGTAGGACATCATGGCGATGAAGATCATCACATAATCACGCAGTTCCGTCAGGAACGTGGCCCTGGAAACACCAACACTTGGCATAATAATTTCATTTTGGCTGCAAAGGTACAACAAATATTGAAGAAAAAACAAATAAATATCGATTTATTTTGTAACTTTGCACCCGAAATGAAGAAACTATATATAGAGACATACGGCTGCCAGATGAACGTGGCTGACTCTGAGGTGGTGGCCTCGGTGATGCAGATGGCTGGTTATGAGACGACGGACGACCTCGGTGAGGCCGATGCCGTCTTTCTGAACACCTGTTCCGTGAGGGATAATGCCGAGCAGAAAATCATCCGCCGACTCGAAGCACTTTCTGCCATTAAGCGCAAGCGTCGCCTGATCATCGGGGTGCTGGGCTGTATGGCAGAAAGGGCACAACAAGAACTGCTGGAACAGCATCATGCCGACCTTGTGGCGGGACCGGATGCCTACCTGTCGCTGCCCGACCTCATCGCACAGGCAGAGACAGGCCATAAGGCCATGAACATCGACCTCTCGACGACTGAGACCTATCGTGACGTGGTGCCCCAGCGCATCGGTCTGGGACATAAGATCGGCGGCTATGTGAGTATCATGCGCGGCTGCAATAATTTCTGTCACTACTGTATCGTTCCTTATACCAGAGGGCGCGAGCGCAGCCGTGACGTGGAGAGTATCCTGAGAGAAGTGCGCGACCTGAGGGATCGCGGTTTCAAAGAGGTGACGCTGCTGGGACAGAACGTGAACTCCTATCGTCTGGAGAGCCTGGAAAGCCCTGGGATCCTAGGCTTTCCTCACCTCCTTCGCCGCGTGGCAGAAGAGGCTCCCGAGATGCGCATCCGCTTTACGACAAGCCATCCCAAGGACATGAGCGACGAGACGCTGCATGTGATTGCCGAGATGCCGAACGTCTGCAAGCATATCCACCTGCCCGTGCAGAGCGGTAGCGACAGGATACTGAAACTGATGAACCGCAAATACACCCGCGAGTGGTATATGGGGCGCGTGGAGGCCATCCGCCGCATCATCCCCGACTGCGGCCTCTCGACAGACATCTTCGTGGGCTACTGTTCCGAGACGGAGGAAGACCACCAGTTGTCGCTCAGTCTGATGCGCGAGGTACAGTACGACTCCGCCTTCATGTTCAAATATTCCGAGCGTCCGGGCACCTACGCCTCGAAGCATCTGCCCGACGACGTGCCTGAGGATGAGAAGATCCGCCGTCTGAACGAACTGATCGCCCTACAGACAGAGATGTCGGCTATTCAGAACAAGAAAGATGAGGACAAGACCTTCGACGTGCTCGTGGAAGGGTTCTCGAAGCGCAGCCGTGAGCAACTCTGCGGCCGTACGGAACAGAACAAGATGGTGGTGTTCGACAAGGGCAGCCACCATATCGGCGAGACCGTGCGCGTCAAAATCACCGGTTCGACAAGTGCAACATTAATTGGAGAAAGCCTATGAAAGATTTCATGAAAGTACTCAGGAGGTTCGTATGGCCATATAAGCGCTATGTAGGATTGTCTATCCTGTTCAATCTCCTGTCGGCACTGCTGAATATCTTCTCGTTTGCCGCAATTATTCCAATCCTTCAGATCCTGTTCAAGACAGGCGACAGTCAAGAAGTGACGACGCTGATGGCATGGAGCGACGGTAGTATGAAAGACGTGGCCATCAACAACCTTTACTATCATATCAACCAGTTTATCGTCGAGATGGGGTCCACCACTACCCTGCTCGTTATCGGCATCTTCCTGATTGTGACAACGCTGATGAAGACCACCGCCTACTTCCTGGCTTCAGCCAGTGTAGTGCCCATCCGTACAGGAGTGGTGCGTGACATGCGTAATCAACTCTACCAGAAAATTGTGAGTCTGCCGCTCGGATTCTTTACTGAGGAACGCAAGGGAGACATCATCGCCCGCATGACTGGCGACGTGCAAGAGGTGGAGACGAGCATCATGTCGAGTCTGGACCTGTTATTTAAGAACCCTATACTGATCATCAGTTATTTTACAACACTAGTCGTCATCTCCTGGCAGTTGACACTCTTCTCCGTGGTCATCATTCCGCTGATCGGCTGGTTCATGGGATGGGTAGGCCGCAAACTGAAGGCCAAGTCCATTAAAGCCCAGGCTCTGTGGAGCGACACGATGAGTGTGGTCGATGAGACCTTGGGCGGTCTCCGCATCATCAAGGCTTTCTGTGCCGAGGACAAGATGCGCAACAAGTTCAACCGCATCAACACCACCTATCGTAACGATATCATGCGCGTCAATATCCGCCAGCAGGCTGCCCACCCTCTCAGTGAGTTCTTGGGCACATGCATGATCGTCATTGTGTTGTGGTTTGGCGGTATTCTGGTACTGACCAACGGATCCCTGTCAGGCCCGACCTTCATTTATTACATGGTCATTCTCTACTCCATCATCAACCCGCTGAAGGAGGTATCGAAGGTGGGTTATAACATCCCCAAGGGACTGGCCTCGATGGAGCGCATCGACAAGATCCTAATGGCAGAGAACACCATCAAGGAACCTGCCACGCCGAAGCATCTGAGTTCATTCGAGCATCAGATAGAATTCCGCGACGTCTCGTTCCGATACGGTGAACAGTGGGTGCTCCACCATGTAAACCTTACCATCCCCAAGGGCAAGGCCATCGCCATCGTAGGCCAGAGTGGCAGCGGGAAATCGACGCTCGTCGATCTGATACCGCGCTACTACGACGTGCAGGAGGGCGAGGTGCTCATCGACGGCATCAACGTGAAGGACCTCGGCATCAACGACCTGCGCCAACTGATCGGTAACGTGAATCAGGAAGCCATCCTTTTCAACGATTCCTTCCGAAATAATATTGCCTTCGGCATCTCAGAGAACTCAGAGGACTCGGAGGCCCTCCAGGCCCGCATTGAGGAGGCCGCCAAGATTGCCAATGCCTACGACTTCATCATGCAGTCGGAACAAGGTTTCGATACAAACATCGGCGACCGTGGAGGTCGTCTGAGCGGTGGCCAGCGCCAGCGCGTCAGCATTGCCCGCGCCATCCTGAAGAATCCGCCAATCCTGATCCTCGACGAGGCCACTTCAGCCCTCGACACGGAGAGCGAACGACTGGTGCAGGTGGCACTGGAGCGACTGATGAAAACCCGTACCACCGTCGCCATCGCCCACCGTTTGAGTACCATCAAGAATGCCGACGAAATCTGCGTGCTCCATGAGGGGCACATCGTAGAGCGTGGTTCCCATGAGGAACTACTTAGCATCGACGGCTATTACAAGAAACTTCACGAGATGCAAAGTTGATGAGACAACGACTGGCTTATCTAATCAAGTCCTACCTGCTGACGATACTTTTATTTATCGTGGCCAAGGTCGCCTTCATGCTTATCAACCATGCAGGACACACCTTTACGGTCACGGACATCGCAGAAGTCGTCTGGCACGGTCTTTCCTTGGATCTCTCCATGGGACTCTATCTCCTGATCCTTCCCTTCCTGCTTACGATCGTCTCGCTATGGCGGAAGGACAGCAGGTGGATCTTCAGGATTCTCCGTGGCTATTATATCCTGATAGGTATCCTGATGATGCTGGCCTTTGTAGCCGACACGAGCCTTTATCCCTTCTGGGGCTTCAAACTCGATGCCAGTTGTCTGCAATACCTTGAGACGCCCGTTGAGGCCGGAGCCAGTGTGTCGGGGTTCTATCTTACAGTCCGCCTCCTTGCCATCATCATCGGGAGTTACATGATCTACCGCCTGTATGCAGCCATCCCGCGATGGACTGACGCACCAAGGAACCGTCTGCTAGCCACAGTGGCCAGCCTGCTGCTGATTCCCCTGTTCATCATCGGCATTCGTGGCGGACTAGATGAATCAACCGCCAATATCGGACAGGTCTATTACTCCCAGAACCAGTTTCTTAACCATTCTGCCGTAAATCCCATGTTCAGTTTTTTTGCCTCCCTGGAGAGGACGGCCAGTGTCAATGTGGTCTATCACTTCATGGACGATGCTGTCTGTAAGCAGACTTTGGAAGGGCTATTCGGTACTAAGAGCGTAGGAGGCGACACTCTGCTGACCACACAGACACCCAATATCATCATCATCCTGATGGAAGGCTGTGGCGGAGAGTTCACGGAGATTGCCGGCAGGACAGATGTCACGCCGAACCTGAACAGGCTGGCGAGGGAAGGTGTTTTCTTCTCCAACTGCTATGCGAACTCGTGGCGCACTGACCGCGGAACAGCCTGTACGCTGAGCGGTTACCCGTCGTTCCCCACCATGTCGGTCATGAAGATTCCCTCCAAGTCACGCACACTTCCCAACATCGCAAAATCTCTCAAGGAGCAGAAAGGATATAACACCTATTACTTGTATGGTGGCGACATCAACTTCACCAACATGAAGAGTTACCTGATAGCAGGCGGCTTTGAGTGCTTGACCTCCAAAAAAGACTATTCCCGGGAAGATCAGAATAGTGCTGAATGGGGGGTACGAGACGATATCACCTTCGAGACACTCTACGAAATGGGCACGACAGCACAGACACCCTACCTCATCGGTTTTTCCACGCTGAGCAGTCATCAGCCCTGGGACGTGCCCATTAAGAGATTCGACGATGAGGTCCTCAACGCTTTTTATTACCTCGACCAGTGCCTCGGTGACTTTGTCAGTCGGCTGCGTAAGAGCGATATCTGGGACAACACGCTACTCATTCTATTGCCCGACCACGGCATCCCCTATCAGGAGTTCGACGACACCAATCCCCTCAAGAACCATATCCCGATGATCTGGACAGGTGGAGCCATAAGAGAGCCAAGGGTTATCGAGAAAGTCTGTAACCAGACAGACCTGCCTGCCACCCTTTTGGGACAGTTGGGTGTCAATCACGATGAATACACGTTCAGCCGTGACGTGATGAGCCAGACCTATACCCATCCATTCGCCATCTACACCAGTGACGAGAGTATTAGCATGTACGACAGCGTCAGTTTCGTCAACTATGACCTGGTGAGTAACAGGATCGTGGCCAGCGAGGGTCGGAAGAATCCTGAACTGGTGGACAAGGGCAAGGCCCTCCTTCAGGCAGCATCAGAAGATTTGAACAGCCGATGAGACACATCCTTCAGAAGACATATGCACCCATGGCGGCAGTCGTATGGAACCTGTTGCTGGTATATATCATGTATCAAGCGGCACGACTGGTTTATTATGTGGAGAACAGTGCCTATCTGACCTATACGGCTGATGTTTTTCGTGGTGGTCTGCTCTTCGACACCTCGGCAATCCTCTACACCAATGCGCTCTATGTGCTACTCATGCTCTTCCCTTTCCATGGTAAGGAGAACAGGGGCTGGCATCATTTCTGTAAGTGGCTCTTCATGATCGTCAACGGTCTGGCCTTGGCTATCAATCTGGCAGACGCCGTCTATTTCCAATATACGATGCGACGCACGACGACCACCGTCTTCAGTGAATTTTCCAACGAGGGCAATCTGGGCAGTATCTTTGCGACAGAGTTCCTCAACCACTGGTATCTCGTGCTGCTATTCATCGTGATGATAGCCATTGTCTGGCTGATCTACGCAACTCCCAGGCTGTATCAACACCAGTTTGGACGTTGGCAGTACAACTGTGCTTGTCTATTGTCGCTCCTGCTCTTCGTTCCTTTGTGCATCGGGGGTATGAGAGGCGGTCTCACTAAGGCCGTGCGCCCTATCACCATCTCCAACGCCAACCAATATGCTTCGCGCCCCACGGATGCCGCTCTGGTCTTGAACACCCCGTTCTCACTCATCCGCACGATTGGGAAGAATGTCTTCACCGTACCGGCCTATTTCGACAGCGAAGAAGCCTTAGAGGCCATCTATAGCCCTGTGCATACTGGCGATTCTAACAATGAACCTGGGATACATAGGAATCCTATGAGTCCCAGAAACGTGGTCATCCTCATCGTCGAGAGTTTCGGGCGGGAATATATCGGGGCCCTGAACCACGACCTCGACAACGGTCAATACCAAGGCTATACTCCTTATACCGACTCACTCATCAGCCGTAGCACCACTTTCCACTACTCTTTTTGTAACGGGCGGAAAAGCATTGACGGGATGCCCAGTATTCTCTCCAGCATCCCGATGTTCGTAGAGCCTTTTATCCTTACGCCCGCCTCAATGAATGAGTTTGGTGGACTGGCCAGCATCCTCAGCGCCGAGGGCTACCAGACGGCCTTCTTCCATGGAGCACAGAATGGCAGCATGGGATTCCAGGCCTTTGCCCAGAAGACAGGTTTCCAGCACTACTTTGGTCGTACAGAGTACGAGGCTGCCAAAGGCACCAACGACTTCGACGGCACCTGGGCCATCTGGGACGAGCCTTTCCTACAGTACTATGCTGAAGAGATGGGGCGTATGAAAGAACCCTTCATGACAGCCATCTTCACCGCCTCCAGCCACCATCCCTTCGCCATCCCAGAGTCTTACAAGAGCCAGTACCCCGAAGAACATCTACCCGTCCAGAAATGTATCCGCTATACGGACATGTCCATAGGAAAGTTCTTCGAGACGGCCAGTTGCCAGCCCTGGTTCCAGAATACCATCTTCATACTGACCAGCGACCACACGAACATGAGTGACCACGCTGAGTACCAGACTGATCTCGGCGGTTTCTGTTCACCTATTATCATCTATGATCCCGTCCATCCCGTGGGAACGATAGAAGATAAGATTGCACAACAGATCGATATCCTGCCTACTGTCCTGAGGCTGATCGACTACCAAAAACCTTATTTTGCTTTCGGTATCGACGTGCTGAACACACCGCGCGAGGACACATGGGCCGTCAACTATCTCAATGGCATCTATCAATATGTGAAATATGGCTACGTGTTACAGTTCGACGGCACGCAGACAAAAGCCGTCTATCGCCTCGACGACCGTCTGATGAGAAACAACCTGAAGGGAAAAGTCGGTAAACAGGGACTGATGGAACAGGAACTCAAGGCAATCATTCAGCAATATATGGAGCGGATGACACAGAACCGCCTCAAGCCTTAGGCAGCACCTTACCATTCACCACCTCGAAACGTCTGTTGAATTCCTCGCGAGTACGCTTCCAGCGGTTATGGCTCCACAACCAGTATTCAGGAGCTTCCCGGATTGTCTCTTCGAGCATACGCCAGTAGATATCCGTCAATTCAAATTCCTTCGACTGCTGCGGATTACGGGTAATCAGTTTAAATGTCGCCTCATAATAGCCACGGCGCAACCTGCGCACATCCAAATAGAACACGGCATGATTCAATTTCCTGGCAATGCGCTCCGTACCAGTTAGCACAGGTGTATCATGGTTCAGCACATCCACCCAGTGGTGAATGTTCGTCCACAAGGGCACTTGGTCGGAGATATAGCCAATCACCACAGGACTCCGTTGACTATGATATTCCGCCAGTTTCCGCAGTGTCTCGTTCATAGGTATGCACACAGCCCCCATGCGTTGACGTAATCCGAGAAACAGACGATCGAAATCCTTGTTCTCCAACGGGTGATAGATCTGTCCGCACTGTGCGGCAGGCGACACCCAGAGCGGCAGTGAGGCGATCCACTCCCAGTTGCCGTAATGTCCAAGATAGACGGCACACGACTGTCCTGCAGCAACGACCTCATCCACCAGTTCCGTATCCTTGAACACCACCCTACGCTTCATCTCCTCATGACTGATGGTCATGAGTTTGACCGTCTCCACCAGATAGTCGCAAAGGAAATGATAGAAGCCTCGTTCTATCTTACGCAACTCCGCCTCATCCTTCTCTGGGAAAGAGGATGTCAGATTCTTACTGACCACGCGGCGACGATACCTGGCCACATGATACAACAGCATATAGATGATATCGGATATCAGATAATGCGCCCTCAGCGGTAACGGGGAGAGCACCCAGCAGACAAAAACGAAGAGATAATATAAAACTTTCATTCGTCGCGACAGGAATTCTGCCCACAAAGATAGATAATTTACGGGAAACAGGCAAATAATTTAGATGTTTTTCGCTGATTTGACAAAAAAAACGTATTTTTGCACCATGAGACGGAAGATTTATTATATGCTCAATAGCGGCAAGAACAGCCATGTGACGTACTACCTCAAGGCGTACATCAGACAGGCTATACCTTCCACATTCTATCGAATGCGCCTGAAAAGGGAATTGAGGAAACTCAATGATTACCCCAAGGAGGAGCAGAAGGCACTGCTGCAGCGACTCGACTACTACTGTAAACTTTCCCCCGGCAGTCCCATCGACCGTGGCCTGTGGGAGCAGACAGCCATCAGCATCCATGATCAGCCCCGGATGAAGCGCAAGAAGATGTATTACATTGATATCATGGAGATAGCCCGCTATTTCGACCCTTCCCTACGCTGGGTGTATAAATGGGGCGACATCACTGACCTGCAGCCATTGCCCAGTCTGGTAAAGAGCCGTCCGCTGGGCGACGAAAATTATAATTCTACATTGTTGAAACTCATCAAGGTGCGCCATTTCCTGTTCGTCAATGACCAGAAGATTTGGCGCGAGAAGCGCGACCTTGCCATCTTCCGTGGTGACCTAGGCGATCAGAAGCCCAACCGCGAAGTATTCATGAACCGCTGGTTTGGTCACCCCATGATTGATGCCGCTGCCACGAACATCATCCCCGACCATCCCGAATGGGAGAGGCCCAAACTCACCATCGGCGAGCACCTCGACTATAAGTTCATCATATCGCTCGAGGGCAACGACGTGGCCTCCAACTTGAAATGGGTGATGTCATCGAACTCTATTGCCGTTATGCCACGCCCTACATGTGAGACATGGTTCATGGAGGGTACCCTTATTCCCAACTACCACTATATTGAGGTCAAGCCTGACTTCTCCGACCTTGAAGAGCGTCTGCGCTACTATATCGCCCACCCCGAAGAGGCCGAGGCCATCATCCGCCATGCCCATGAGCATGTCGCCATGTTCGAGGACAAGAAGCGCGAGAAACTCCTCTCACTGATGGTGCTCAACAAGTATTTTCAAGTTACAAACCCATGATATTCGCCAGAGACAAGAGTCAGATGTGCAACAACCTGTTGCAGTATGCCCACGTCTATGCGTGGGGTAGGGAGCATGGCCGCAAGGTTATCTCCATGCGTTTTAGTTACAAGTACAAGTTTTTCCATATCTGCCATACCAACCTGACAGGCTTCGGATGGTATCTCCTTGCCAAATACATGGCAGCACTCCACCTGTTGCCCACCGCGAGTTTCAAGCATCGCGACTGCGACCGTGAGGCCCTGGAAAGGAAGATGCTCCGTCATAAGCATATCGTGGTCAGCGGATGGTTTGCACGATGGTACGATCTCTTCCTGAAATACCGATCGGAGATATGCGAACTTTTTACCATCGACACAGAAATCACAGACCCTGTTACTGCCAAAATGCAGGCTTTAGAGCAGGGTGCCTGGAATCAGGTACTTCGACTGGGAGTGCATATTCGCAGGGGTGACTATGCAGAATGGCGCGACGGCCAATTCTTCTACGACAACGACACCTACGCCCAGCATATCAACCGTTTCAAGGAGATGTTCCCTCAGCAGGAGCTTCATGTCTATCTATCGACTAACGATACCTTCGTCACAGAAACAGAATTCCAACGGTCCTGTCCCTCCGTACATATTCATCACCTTCAGGGGAATGCCCCTGAAGACCTGTTCATGCTCTCTGCGTGTGATTATTTGATAGGGCCACCCAGCACGTTCTCTATGGTGGCGGCCATGTACCATGACCTCCCGCTCTACAGGATGGACGTGCGGGATGTCAGCGAGATGACCCTCGACAAATTTCTAAAGTTCGACTACTGGTTCAGTCACATGGTATAGAAGTCAGAGGGCAAGCCTGAACCCGACCTCCATTCTGCGACGCCGCTGATCATACATAAAGCGGTTTGTCACACGGCTATAACGTTGGAAACAGTCATACGCCCCACCGCGTATCACGCGGAAACTACCGGAAGGCTTCCCTTCGGGTATCTTACGATACCAGTCCTCACAGAATTCCCATACATTTCCCGACATGTCATAGAGTCCCAGTTCATTAGGTTTCTTCTGTCCTACTGGCTTGTGATGATCATCGAAATCGTGCTCCAACGTATAGGCCACCTCTGCGGGATCGTTACTGCCAGCATACAGATAGCCCTTCGACTTCCTGCCACCCTTGGCGGCATACTCCCATTCAGCCTCCGTAGGCAGACGGAACTGTCGGCCCGTCATCTGACTGAGTCTGGCGACAAACGACTGACATTGTTCATAGGTGACATACTCCACGGGCATCCCCCCACCCTTTTGTTTCGAGCGGTTCTTGCCCATCACCACTTCCCAGAGTGCCTGCGTCACCTCCGTCTCAGCGATCCAATAGTCCTTCAGTATCACCTGATGCCTCACCTCATCAGTATCGGCCAGCGTATCGCCTGACAGGGCACCCATCATAAACGTGCCACCTTCCACGTAGCGCATCCTGAACTCCACCCCGTTCACATAGAAAGTACGCGTATGGGGCACCTTTCTCGCCTTCTGGGCCTGCAAACCTACAGGCAGTAGCAGCAACAGTATCAGGGCAGATACTTTCCTGACAGGTATTTCCGGCACCTTTTCAGGGCCTACGGCCCACCATGTCATGCGCAGCCAACAGAAGAAATAGGTATAGACATCCACCCAGTACGTCCTGTGGATATACTCATGCAACCAAGCAGGACAAAGCACGTCGGTAGGCAGGATACAGAAGTTCACTACGAGCGACCAGAAGAGTGTCCAGTCAAGCCACGTACGTTTCGGTTGGAGCCAGAAAGCCATTGCATAGAAGGGGAAGGTGATGATGTAGGTATGCGTCTCAGGACAGTCGCTGAACAGAATCATGAAACCTGTCAGCACCCCTAATGCCTGCACTCGGAAACGAAAGTCCCCCCAGCGTCTGTACCTCGCAAAGAAGGCGATTCCCAACAGGGCAAACACTACGATCTGCACCAGTCGGTAGTTGGGCAACAGAAAAGGCTTTAGCCCTACGGCAAAGAGGATACCTACGAAATCGGAGTCACTATGATGACTGGCTATCATGTCGAACATCTCCCGATAGAGCACGAACACATTATCGAACGCCGTATTGATGGCAGGCATCAACAGCAATAGGACTCCACAGACGACGGCATAGCCCAGGTTGCGCCAGAACTTCGGATAACATAGCAGGATAGCCAGTTCGGCAGCCCCATACACCTTCGTGGTGGCGGAGATCATGATGAGCAGCACTGCCCAGAAGCCCTTACCTCGCTCCAGCAGGATAAAGGCAAAGATATAGATATAACTCACGATGATATTATGCTGGTAGCAGAACACCGTCTGCAACACGACGGAGAGCAGGAACACGAAGATCACCAACCTGTAGGGCTTCAACTGTTCCGGCAACCACTTGATAGCCAGGCTGAACAGCGTATAGTTGCCTATGTTCCACACAAAAGGGCCAAGCCACCAGGGCAGGAAGAAGATTGGCGCAAAAAGCACGCTGAATACCGGTGAATACAAGAAGTAAATGGCATGCGCCTGAGCATACTCCAGGTTATAGGGCGAAAGTCCCTCCCAGAACATACGCGTGGAGTCCTGATAGTCAAAATAATTGGTATTGCGTCCTCTGGCGACCTCCAGTGTCGTGGCGATCAGTACGACGACCAGTCCCAGCAGCCACCAGAATCTGGAATCTTTATAAAACGTTTTTTTTATCGGATGCATAGTCTCGTGTCAGCATTTCATAACATAGTTTCAACCAGACGATGGTTACAGGTAATGCCTTCAGGGCATAAGGCTGTACGTAGGTCTTACGGAGATAGGCGGGAAACAGGTCACTGGGCGACATACTCGAGAGAATGAAGACGAACACCATCAGGGCGACATCCCATTTGGAACGCTCCCAGGGGGCAGCAGTGTACCAAATGACCACACCAATCAGCGCGATGATATAGCCGCTCGACTCACTTCCCGTGGAGAAAAGCAGGACGAACATCAGCACCGAGGCCAGCAGTGTCTGGCGGAAAGCCATATGCTGATACTGGTCGCGTCGCAGATAGGGCAGGGCGAACATTATCAGTCCCGGAGCAATCATCCACAGATCGTTAAACCATACCCTGGAAATACGATGCACCATACCCAGAAGCGAGATGTTGTTCATGATATTCACCGTGTTCTCCATATTCTTGTTCGCCAATGAGACATACCATTCACCATATTGACCAACGATATAGTCCCAGCCATGGAAGAAGGGCATAGGGGCGACAAACATCACCACAGCCCAGAACACAAGCGAAACGATGAACCTGCCTTTATGCTTCGAAAAGAAGAAAAACGCCAGTCCTACGATGCTGTAGGCCTTGACGAACGTGCCCATCATGATAAAGAACGCAGCCCAAAATTCCTTCTCCTTCTCAATTAGATAGTAGGCCAACAGGATGGTGGCTGCAATAGCGATGTTAAACTGCTGCATGTAGAGAGCCGTGAGCATCTCGTGGGCACAGAACCAAAGGATAAACAGTTGCTGATACTTGGTAAACTGCGAACGGCGTATCGCCCAATAGAGGAAGAGCGTCAGAGCGAATCCCCACATAAGCAAGCCCAACCACTTCGGCACGACGGCAAAGGGTGCGAAGAGCAACGAGAAGAAAGGGCCGTAGTGGTGCAGGTCGGCATATTCCGCCGGATTGGGCATATAGAGATTCCACCCCCTGACGGCATTCCAGAACGAGCCACGGTAAATCAGGAAATTGTTGGCTCTGTTCAACTTCATGAACCACATGATGACGGGCAGCAGCATCCACAGGCCGAACAGCGTACGGAAGTCGTGGAAAAACGGTTTCGACAGGAATTCTCTGATCTGTTTCATCTCCTTTTATATGGTACGTGCAGCCTCTAGCATCAGCCTTGCCACCAGCGAGGCCTCCTCGAGCGTCTCCTCATAGAAGAGGGGCAGCCTCACCAGCGTGTCGGCATATCTGTCGCAGTTGGGCAACTCACGCCCGTCATGCTTATCCTCGTAATATTTACTTGAGTGCAGAGGCAGATAGTGGAATGTAGTCTGCACGCCCTTGTTCTTCAGATAGTCCATCAGACGTGTCCTAGCCTTCAACGACGGACACAGCACATAGTACATGTGGTAGTTATTCGTGGCATAGGCAGGCAACTCGGCCAGTCTGAAGCCCTCGGGCAGATGGCCGCGCAGGGCATGGTCGTAAGTCTCCCAGATATCATGGCGCTTGTCCTGAATATCGTCAATCTGCTCCAACTGCGCCCACAGGTAGGCGGCATTGAACTCAGAAGGAAGGAACGACGACCCCATGTCGCACCAGCCGTATTTGTTCACCATGCCACGATAGAACTCGGCACGGTTGGTGCCCTTCTCCCACAGGATCTCAGCACGGCTTACGAGCGTTTCGTCATTCACTACCAGCATGCCGCCCTCGCCACAGTTGATGTTCTTCGTCTCATGGAACGAGAAGGCCGCCACATGACCAATACTTCCCAGCGGGCGCCCCTTGTAGAAGGAGTCAATGCTGTGAGCCGCATCCTCCACCACCAACAAATGGTGCTTCTCGGCGAGAGCCATGATGGCATCCATGTCACAGGCCACGCCTGCATAATGTACCACCACAATCACTTTCGTATTCTCGTTGATCAGTGGCTCGATAGCCTCCACAGTGATATTAGGGTCACTACTGCCACTATCGGCAAAGCGGATAAAGGCTCCCTCGCGCAGGAAGGCGATGGCTGACGATACAAAGGTATAGGAAGGCACAATCACCTCGTCGCCCGGTTTGAGACGACACAACATGGCGCACATCTCCAACGCGTCAGTACCCGAAGTCGTGAGCAGGCACTTACGGAAGCCGTAGCGTTTCTCGAAGAAGCCGTGGCACAGTTTCGTAAACTCACCGTTACCTGACATCGTCGTCGAACGGCACACCTCCTGAATATAACTAATCTCCCTGCCTGAGCAGTATGGTTTATTGAATGGAATCATATCTTATCAACATTAATTGTATCGCTGACGATAAACACGGGACGCCCTTTCACTTGGTCGAACACCTTACCGATATACAGGCCCATGATACCCATCATAAAGAGCAACAATCCACCCACGAACCAGATGCTGAAGATGGTTGAGGTATAGCCCTCCACCTCGTTCAGCCCAAGGAACTTCGCAAAAATATTATAGATGGCCATCAGGAATGAGAGGGCCGACATGATGAAACCCAGCGACACCGCCAGATGGAGCGGACGATTCGAGTTTGAGATAATCGAGTTGTACGAGAGTTTCAGTAGCCGTCTCAGGTTATACGAACTCTTGCCTTCCAACCGATGGTCGTGAAGCACATCGACAGTACTCTTCTTGAAGCCCAGCGTATGAATCAATTCCACAAACGAGCGGGAGTACTCAGGTATGCTGCAATATACTTTCACAATCTTCTGACTGTAAATACCGAACTCCGCTACGGCCTTGTCTGTCTCGAAGCCACTGAGGAAGTCATACACACGGTGGAATACGACCGACGACATGCGCTTCAAGAAGGTATCCTCCCTCACCACACGCCTAGCACTCACCACGTCGTAGCCCTCCAGAGCCTTGCGGTACATCGTGGGCAGGTCTTCAGGCTTGTTCTGCAGGTCGCAGTCAATCACAGCCACATACTCCCCTTGGGCATAGGTCAAGCCCGCCGTGATGGCATAGGGCTGCCCGAAGTTACGGCTCAGGTTGATGCCCTTCACTAGTTTGTCGCACCCACATATCTCCATAATCTTCTCCCAAGAGCCGTCGGGCGAACAGTCGTTCACCAGAATGATCTCGTAATCGGGTGTCAGCGGACTCACAGCCGCATGAATCCTCGACACTAACTCATCCAACATCTTCTCGCCATGATACACCGGCGACACTACAGATAAATCCATAACACTTGCTTTTGGGGTGCAAAATTAGGCAAATCTCTGAAAAAATCCAAATAACACGCGGCTTTTTTCAGATTTTTCGTAACTTTGTAGCCGCAAACGACGACTATGCAGAAAAAAGAGACCTTGGGAGAACTCATCCGTTTCGGTATCGTGGGCACCACCTCAGCAGCCATCCACTACGCTATCTACTGGGTGCTACTCCACTTCATCAACGTGAACATTGCCTACACCATCGGCTATGTGCTCAGTTTCCTGGTGAACTACTACCTATCTGCCCACTTCACATTCCACGAGAAGACCTCCACCAAGAACGGTATCGGCTTCGGCGGGGCCCATCTGATAAATTACATGTTGCATATCGTGTTGCTCAACTTCTTCCTGTGGCTAGGCCTCAGCAAGGAACTCGCGCCCTTTGCCGTACTGGCCATTGCCGTACCTACCAACTTCGTGCTTGTGCGCTATGTATTCAAGCACTTCCACCGATCCTCTAAGTAGGTCTCAATCGAGAATCTCGGCCACGTGGTAAAGCGGGCGAGCCTTCACCTCAGTAAAAATCTTACCGATATAGGTGCCGATGATACCCAATGAGATCAGTATGAAGCCTCCCACCAACCAGATGGAAAGTATCAACGAGGCCCATCCTTTTACAGCCACGCCCGTCACAAGGGCATAGGCCACATAAATGCCAATGCAGAAGGCGATCATCAGGAAGAGTATCCCGATATTGAAGACAAGGTAGAGCGGCTTCACCGAGAAGGCGGTGATACCGTTGAGCGCCAGTCCCAGCATCTTCCCCAACGTGTATTTTGACTGTCCAGCAAAGCGCTCGCTGATAGCATCATCCACAGTGGTATGCCGCAGCCCTATCTGTGGTATCAGTCCGCGTAGGTAGAGGTTATGTTCCTGATAGGTGGATAGCAAGTCAAGGGCTCGTCGGCTCATCAGTCTGAAGTCGGCATGGTTATAGATACTTTCCACACCCATGTTGTTCTGCAGTCTATAGAACATTTGGGCGGTGAGCCGCTTCATCAGCGGATCAGCCTGGCGCGACACTTTTACGCCATACACGATATCATTGCCCTCATCAAAGTGACGCACCATCTGGGGGATGCACTCGATATCATCCTGCAGGTCAGCATCGATGGTCACCACGGCATCGGCCCAGTCCTTGGCCGTCATCATACCTGCCATGATGGCGTTCTGATGGCCCACGTTATGCGCCAAATTGATGCCCTTCACGAACTTGTTCTCACGATGAAGTATCTCGATGGTCTCCCATGTGCGGTCACGGCTACCGTCGTTCACGAACACCATCATCGAGTCGCCGGATATCAGTCCTTCGGCGATCATACGCTCGAAGAGCGCCGTCAGCCGCTCCACGGAGTGGCGCAGCACCTCTTCCTCATTATAACAGGGCGAAACAGTTGCTAGTCTTATCATTGTCTAGAATCCACGAATTCGTTATACGTTATAAACTCATGCCCACGGGCCTTGAGCATCTTCACTAGACGGTCGAGTCGCTGCTGCATCTGTCGACCGCTGTGGTTACGGATGATAAAGGGCATCTTGAACTCCGGGTGTTCCTTCAGTTCGTAAAACTCCCAGGGGTGGAAATACGTCACGAAGTAACCGTCCTTCTTCAGCACACGGCGCACCATCCAGTGGTAGAGGCTCTCAGGCAGGTTGTGGAGTGACAGCCAGAACAGCGGGAAGCGTATCAGCGGCGTCACCGAGGCAGGAATCTGCATCACCCCGTCCTTCATAAACCAAGTGCGCGGCTCCGTCAGGTGCATGTAGCGCCCAGGGATAAAGGCCGGGTTCAGTGACGAGTTGTAACGGTAGCCCACGCGCTTGATCTCCGACTCCACCACAGGGAACATCCTGGGCTGTCGGTAGCCATACACCGTGCGCCCCGTCACGCGCTCCACGATCTCCTTCGAGCGGGCGAAGTCGGTCTCCTTGGGCTGCCAGTGATCCACGCCGTGGCAGGCCACCTCGTGACCTTCACGCATAATGCGCTCCATCACCTCGGGAGCATTCTCCGCAAAATTACCCGTACAGAAGAAGGTGGCCTTCACATGATTCTCCTTCAGAACGTCGAGGATGCGGTTGGTGCCCTCTACCGACACCTTCATGCCCGCCTCCAGCGAGAAATCCACGCCGTGCTCACGAGGTACGTCAAACTCCTCCGTGTCAAAACTCAGTAATATCATCTTTTCACATCTTTTCCGCTGCAAAAGTACGTCAAAAATCAGAGAAAACAAAATTATTACACAGGATATTCGTTGATTACGCCCGTTTTTCGTAACTTTGCCGCCAAAACAGGAGTCATGCAACAGCAAGAATCCCCCATCATCGGTTTCGATGCCAAGCGTATTGTCAAGAACGGCACGGGTTTGGGCAGTTACGGGCGCACACTCGTCAACGATCTTGCCCTGTACCCAATCCAGATGCGTCTCTATGCCCCCGACGCAGGTCGCTCCGACCTCCGCCAGCAGATTTCCCCTCGTGAAAGCATTCGTTTCTGTTATCACCATCGAGGCGGACTGCCCTCCTCCCTTTGGCGCACTCATGGTATCCTCCGTGACCTCCGTCGCGACGGCGTCCAACTCTATCACGGTCTTTCTGGCGAGTTGCCCATCGGCATCCGCAAGAGCGGCATCAAGAGCGTGGTTACCATCCACGACCTGATTTTCCTACGCCACCCCGAGTACTACCACTGGCTCGACACGAATATCTACGCCTGGAAGTTCCGTCAGACCATCAAGGAGGCCGACCATATCATCGCCATCAGCGAGTGTACTAAGCGCGACATCATTGAGTACGGCCACGTCGATCCCCGCAAGATCACCGTCATCTACCAGTCCTGCGCCCCCCGTTTCAGTGGACAGGTGACAGGTGACAGTGCCAACTCCAGATATCTTCTCAGTGTCGGCAGCATCGAGGCTCGCAAGAACATCCTCCTGGCCGTGAAAGCCCTCCCCTACCTCCCTGACGACCTCTGCCTCACCATCGTCGGCAGGCATACCCCCTATACCGACAAAGTCACGGCCTATGCCGCTGCCCATGGGCTCGCCCACCGTGTGAAGGTCATGCATGGCGTCAGCGACAACGAACTCCCCGCCCTCTACGCAGGTGCCGAGGCCTTTGTCTATCCATCGCGCTACGAGGGTTTTGGCATCCCCATCATCGAGGCCATCAGCAGCGGTCTGCCCGTGGTGGCCTGCACGGGTTCCTGTCTCGAAGAGGCAGGCGGCCCCCACAGTCTCTATGTCTCGCCCGACGACGAGCAGGCCCTGGCCCATGCCATCGGTCAGGTGCTCAGGGGTGCCGAGGGTCGCGAAGAGCGTATCTGCCTCAGCCGCGACTATATCCGCCGTTTCCAAGGCAACGACGTCGCAGGCCAGGTCTTCAAACTCTACCAAAGCCTCCTCTAGAACTTCCACCGCAACTGGACATCCAAGTCTGTCAGCGACGAGCCGTCAACCTGTTGATAACTGCTGCCGACGGTGGTACGGTCGAAATAATCCGTCACCCCGACTTTCGCTGTCAAAGACAGGCGCTGTCCTACCTGTGCCCTCATCATCAGCCAATAGCGGATGCCCTCCCCATAGAAGGTATTCATAGGATAGGTATAAAGGGGCCCACGCTCGTAGAGATAGACCCGGCTATCGTAACTGTCGGTATGGAAATAGCCCATTCCTGCATTCAGCCGCAGCCAGTGATGGGTATAGGAAAGGCTTTCGCTCAGCATGGTTCCCCACCCGTCATTGGCATAGGCACAATAGCCGCCGTCCACCTGAGTTCGACTGCCGAAGCCGCCTGCACCGGCATATTCCGCACTGACACGGATACGGTGCTCATGTTGGTTACTGAGAGTAGCCTTATCCTCACTGTCCTTTTGTTTCATTCGCAGACGATATCTGGCACCAAAGGTCCAATTCCGGTGCAGAAAGGACATCTGGACGAGATGATCCCAAGAGTAGGAAGACTGCGACACCTGATACTTCGCCCAGGGGAAGTAGGCGTAGTCGGTATAGGCTGCCACACGCAGACTGGGCGATGGCTGCCATGACAGACCAAGATAGACGCCGCTCTCGTTCTGCACACGTCCGCCGTCACTGTAACTCTGTGCATCAAGCGACTGATAACGATAGGAATAGAAACGCTGAAGAGCCATCACGTTCAACGCCTCACCCAGCCGCAGACTCAGACTGTTGATCGTCGCCAGACCACCGTTTTTGTCCATCGCCGTCTCACCGCTCAGTGAGAACCTGTGATGCGTGTAGCCATAGTCGAGACTGGTGTTCAGGAAGTCAGTGCCATGGGGATAGTGCTGACGATAGAGGCCGGAGGTGTTGGGCTTTAGTTCCCGATCCAGATGGACGTAGAGCGTGTTCATCCCCAGGTGGATGCCGTACCGCTGATACCTCAGACTGCCGCCCGTCTTCAGGGCATGTGTATTGTGTTTCTTCCCCATCTCCGTCTCCGTGCGGTGGTAGTCGGTAGTGAGGATGGAAGAGATCGTGGAATCCTTGTTCAGCGTGGCATCCATCGGCCGGTAGGAGGCAAAGGCGGTCATCTTTAGCCCGCCTCCGAGCCCCACCGTAGCCGCCAGTCCTTGCAGACTGTTGCCCGAGCGCGAGGAATGGGCGCGGATGGTGTTGGAAGAGCGACCCATATTCTGAAGCATCGCCACCTTACCGAGTGAGAATTCACTGTTCATCACCAGTCCCATGCCCATCGACACCCGGTAGTTGCCCAGGCACAACAACTCTATCCGCCCCAGTTTTCGGAGTTGCAAGTAGAAGGAATAGTAGTCATAGCCCCATCTGTTCTGACGGGTGAAGAAAGGCTCACCAGCATCCTGCGCTCCGACCACGCCCAACTTCAAGGCTTCGCCATACATAAACTGATATCTCAGCCAATGCCGATAAGGATAGCCCAGGTAGCCGTTGCGGTCGCCTTTCCGCTCATAGAAGGGGATGCGGGCGGTGGCCATCAGTTCGCTCTGTCCGTATGTTGCGATATCACTTATCTTGGGGAATCCTTCCGGTTTCTCCTCTCCGACATAGACGAAATAGCCGAGCAGCCGCCGATGGCCGTAGTCGAGCGAACGAATCATCAGTAGTTCTCCCAAGGACTTCATCGGTCCATAGCGATCCTGGTACTCCACCAGTTCCTCTACCTGCTGGGCTGTGAGGAAGGGCAGTTCCTCCAACTGTTCCCGCGTCGCCTGGTTGATATCCAGCGGATGCTGTTCCAACTCGCACAACAGTCCATACGTTTCCTCCCAAGACGACGATTCGGCATCCTCCACCGTCATCACTTCGTTCACATACTGCATCCACGGACGCGCTTCCTGAGCATTGACCCCTACGACACCCGTCAACACACACCACAGCACAAAGACTTTCAGAAAATGATTTCCCATAATATTACACTTAATTGGTTACACAAACGATTTTGTCGCTGCAAATTTAAGGGTTATTTCCGAAACCACCAAATCTTTTGCCAACTTTATACAATTAATGCTAAATTTCCAAGACAATCAGCGGACATCTCGGGGATTCTGCGTATTTTTGCACTCGGAATGAATCCATTAATTGCAACAGACGGTATGAAAAGAGCAGCACCAAGACCAAGCAGAAAACACTGACATGGAACAGAAAGCGATTCTATTGACCATAGGCTTGCTGCTTTCCGGCTGTGTGCTGGTAAAGGCGCAGGAGCAGGCGATGACCGCCGAGCAGGTGCTGGCGGAGATGGACTCGCCCACCTTCGTGCCGACGGTGAAGGTGGGAAAGGTGCTCCACGAGGGCGACAGCATACAGTATATGGAGATGAACAACGTGTATGTGTATCCGCAGCTGACCTTCAAGAACAAGAAACAGGCACAGTCGTACATGAGACTGGTGACCAACGTGAAGAAGGTGCTGCCCATCGCCAAGGAGGCAAGACAGATGCTCATCGAAACCACAGAACTGCTCGACATGCTGCCCGACGAGAAGGCCAAGGAGGAGCATATCAAGCGCGTGGAGGATGACATCTTCCGTACCTACAAGCCGAAAATGAAGAAACTGACCTACTCGCAGGGCAAGCTGCTCATCAAGCTCATCGACCGCGAATGCCACTCGTCGAGCTACGACATGATCAAGGCCTTCATGGGACCGATACGCGCGGGATTCTGGCAGGTGTTTGCCTGGGGATTCGGCGCCTCGCTGAAGAAGGAGTATGACCCCGAAGGGGTGGACAGGCTCACGGAGAGAGTGGTGAGGATGGTGGAATCGGGACAAATTTAACGGGACTGACCCAAATGCGGATGTCTCCGACTCCGCAGAGGGGTCTGTCCCCAGTTTATCTTGGGGCCTGCCCCCAGTACTAAGTTAAAAGAACATCGTAGGGAGGGTGTTCTTCTTTTTCTGGGCCAGTTCGCTCTTCATACGCTCGATGGCTGTCTTGAAGAAGAATGTAACCAAGAACTCATCTGAGCCTTCCGTACGAATCTGTTTCAAGGCTGAGATATAAGCCGAGCGGTCCTCGAGATTAATAATCAGCATAGGATGATCTGCTCTGAGTAAAATGAAGTTTGAGAGCAGACGTCCTGTTCTGCCATTACCATCGCGGAAAGGATGCAGATATTCGTAATAGCCATGGAATTTGGCTGCCACAATCATCGGATGCTGCCCATCGTCAATGGCTCGCTGGGTTGACTCCATCAATCGGGGCACACGAGCTATCAGTTCTTCGTGATCGCCAAACACGGTATCACCGGCAGCCATGTCTTCTGAAGTATATTCGCCTGCTATACAGCCTGGAGCACGATAAGCCAGAGTGTGCTCAGTTACCAGGCGATTCACCTCTTTCAACAGGGCTTCATCGAATGTTTGATCCAGATGGGTTACCATATAGTCGAAGGCTCTGAAGTGATCAGCCATTTCCGTACACTCCAACAACGATTTGCCTACAGGAATCATCGCCATGCCTTGTTCGCGAAGGATTCTCGTATCGTCAACAGTAAACGAGTTTCCCTCAATAGCACAGGAGTGGGCAGAGAAGAGGATTTCATTGTATTCCATCCACTGCTTCTTCCCCATCCTATTGGCTATCTTCTCCTGATATTCCTTTCGGATGCGTTCGTATTCTTCTATTTCTTTCTCAAACATCGTCTGCAAAGATAGGGAGAAATCCTGAAAAATGCAAGGATTTTGGGGATTATTTCTCAAATTAGTGCCGGGGTCAGGCCCGACACTAAGTTTTGAGCTACCAAGTGCCCGCGCGAGGATCAGAACTGTCCGGGGCCACCGGGGTTGTTATACCAGTCTGGATTATCGCTACCGACGAGTAGCCGAGGCTTCGTGCTCAGCGGATAAACCTTCATCGAGGGCTTATCGTAATGCTTCCTGATGGGCTTCGCTTCTTTCATCGTATTACCTCCAATTTTCCGTTGTGGATATAGACACCCTTCCGAGACGGCTTGCCGTTCAGCGTCCTGCCGTCTAACATGTACCACGCGCCATCACCGTCAGCGATGCTGCTCCCCGCCCCTGTCAGGGGAGGGGCAAGGGGCGGGGTGATGATGGCTGTCGTCCCGTCGTCAGGCAGCCCGATGAATCCGCGAGCTCCCGAGCTTCCCGGCAATGCCAGCCAGCACTTGTGCGCCGCACTGGTGAAGGCCGAACCATCCGCTACGCCCCAGAACCATCCGAGCACACCGGACTGGTCTGAGCCGCCATTGCCTGTCTGGTCAGTTCCGTAACTCAGCTTATAGTATTTCGCACCGTAACCGCCGCCCGTGGTCGTTGTCTCAGTATCGCTGCCATGCAGCAGGTTCGTCCCGCTGACAGCCGCTGCCGTAGGACTCGCCAGCGGGATGTCAATTTCCTGCACCGCATCACTGGCTGCCGTCCGCAGCATCACCGCCGTACCCTTTGGCACGACTTTGTTTGTGGTATTTCCGTCAGCTATCTCCTGATACGCCAGCGTCTGCCCATCGCCCTGGGCCGTGATGATATACGCCTTCACATCCGCGGGCAACACCATATCCGCATATCTATCATAATAAGTACAGAAACCTTCCTTGGCGAAGGTGACGGTGGCTGGCTCAAGGACAGTAAAGCTGATGTTGTCAAAAAATGCTGCGCCAATGATATTGGCTTTGACAGCCACGTATTTCGTGCCTGCGGGGACGATGGTGACATAAGGAGTCCACTTTATAATATTATCGGGAAGGCTCTCTCCCCAGGTGAAGGAGCCGAGTAGGCTGTTCGTGGTGGAATAGCCCACTTGTATATGATTACCAGCCGAAATAAAAACAAATGTTACCTTGATGTCCGCCCCCCCTTCCAGCTTCGGAGAAATCAGGTATTGGTCGGTATTATCCTCCCAGAAATAGAAAGAATATGTTCCACCATTCGGAAAGTAAGACCGTACATCAAAAAGCCCCGTTTCTAAGTGACAATTTTCCATCTTCCAGCCCTCTGTGTCGAGTGCCGTTTCGAAGTCGTAGGAGTAAGGCAGGGTCTTACCCGTGACGTGAGCCGCATAGTAAGTCCCACCGTCGGCTGCAAGATAGGGTTCATCCCATACGCCATCGGCAAGCACTGCGCTCACCGCCGTGCCGTCGCCATCCGTGATGAGGTTGCTGCCCGTCTCAGTCGTGCTGATGGTGTACAGGTAGTAGGTGTCGGTGACGGTGGCGGTCACTGTGGCTTCCCCATCCTTGCAGCCGACGGGATGGTATTTGCCAGAGCCTGAGAACGCGCCCTTCATCAGACAGCCGGTAACGTTCAGTGTCAGATTGTCGCACCAGCCCATCAGTCCGCCCGCATGGTCTGTGGCACCGGTGATGGTGCCGCTATAGACACAGCCTTGCATGGTGAGCGACTTGGAGCCACCGTGGCCCACGATACCGCCAGCGTATGCCGCACCGCTGATGTCGGTGCCTACGGTGCAGCCGCTGATGGTGTTCCTGCCAGCACTGCGCCCCACAAGTCCGCCAGCATGGTTGCCGCTGCTCGTGACGCTGCCGGTGACGGTCAGATCCTTAATCGTCGCCCCCCTGATATAGCAGAAGGGGGCACTTCCTGCATCCGAACTGTTGATGTTGACGGTAAGTGTCTTTCCACCGCCGTCGAACGTGCCGCTGAAAGGATGCTCATACGTACCAGCCATGGTCGTGACACTGATGTCAGCCGCCAGCGTTACGGTTCTGTTGATGTATGATGCACCTTTGTTCACCGCTGTGGCGAATTCATCCCATTCTTCCGCCGAACTGATGGTGCGGTCTTCCTGCATCTGTGATACGCCCGCGACGGATATGTCGTAGGAGGGCATGGTGAGCGTCGTTCCGTCAAGCACATCGGCGGTCACGTCGGCACCGTCGGCATTCGTCACCGTATAGCTGCCAGGGCCGAGGGTGATTTCGGTGCCTTCAATGTAGTAGTCGGTGCCCTTGTGGGTAAAGTCAGGCGTAGTGATGACCTCTACGCCAGTATCAGCGGTCAGCTTGTAGATGACTTTCACTTTGTTAATGTTATAGTAAATACTCCAGTAGGTGTCGGTTTTATATGCCTGGCTACGGACATAGACTTTAGGATACTTATCTAAGCCTTTAAACACATAATAACCATTTTCCGGCACGGTTTCTCCTAACAGCACGATCGTCTTCAAGGCACTGCAGCCGGAAAACATACTTTGACCGGGAGACTCCAACTGTGAACCTTCGTCAACGATGAAAGTCGTCAAACTCGTGCATTGTGCAAATGAAAGGCTACCAAATGTCTTCACGCTGGCAGGGATCGTGATGGATGTCAGGGATGGGCAATCCCCAAAGGCGTTGCTGCCGATAGACTCCAATTTCGAGCCTTCTGCAAAGGTAACAGTTGACAGGTCTTTGTAACAAAAAAAGCAATCATTTCCTATACTGGTCACGCTGCTTCCGATGACGAGGTGTTCAATATCATAGTTTAAACCTTTAGGTGGATTCGTGTTCACGGTCAGCGTCTTGGTCGTGGCATCCCACACATAGTCATCTGCCCACGCCGCCGCCGTCATCAGCAGGGTAAGCAGCAGCATCGCCACCACACGAGGAAGAAAGTCTTTAACTCTTACCATTGTTCTGCTGTTTCGGTGGGATCGATGGGCATGGAGGTGGAGGACTGGAGGAGATGAGAGTGGGCGATGAGGGGATAGACCTTCATCGAGGGCTTCACGTAAGCGCGCTTCTGACTGTCGCAAGGCATTGCGCAGGCGAGTTTGTTGTCGTGATGTGTCATAGCTTAGTCCTCCTTTATTTTATGATGTATTTCTGTCCGTTTCTCACATAGACGCCCTTCTTCACGGGCTTGCCACTCAGTCTGCGACCATCGAGCGAATACCACGCGGCCTCGGAACTCCCCGCCCCTATCAGGGGAGGGGCAAGGGGTGGGGTAAGGATCCCCGTTGTCCCGTCATCGTCGATGCCGATGAATCCGCGCGCAGGACTGAAGGATGATGGGTCTATCTCCAGATGGGCCTTGTAGGGGTCGAGCGATGTGCCGCTGAACTTATAGAAGCCCAGTGTGCCCGTTCCGCCGTCGCCGCGCGACAAGGTGTAGGCATCGAGACCAGGGGTCACTGATGCGCCACCTTTGAGGTGGTTAGTGCCACTGGGCTGAGCGATGCCATCAGAACGCGTCAAAGTGATTTTTCCATTTCCATAAGTCGCTGTTTTCACGATCACTGCCTGACCTGCGGGAACACATCCGCGAGGCTCTATTCCTGTCAGTTCCACTTTCGACCCGCTTACTGTTGCTATATACGCCGTCGGGACGCCATTCTCGTTGGCACTGATATTAAAACCCACCGCAGGGTGGTAGAACGTAGTCCAGTAATTGCCTGTACCGTCGTCATGCACCACCAAATCGATGCGGGTACTGCTAGCAATATCACCTCTATTGTCGGGCGTCAGCGTCGTCGTGCCGTCGATCGCAATATCATTTCCCGAAACTGGAGTGCCGCCGTCGAGGAACGACTTTCCGTTAGCGATACTGACGGTGCATCTGTTGGCCGTGAAACTGTCGTAACAGCTGCTCCAGCTGAGTGTAACGTTGCCAGATATGCCAGCATAGTCACTGCTACCTGTGGCCTTAAAGTTGCCACCAGTGAAGTTGACAGAGCCTTCAATGCCTTTTTTATTTGTGCCTGTAGCGGTGAGGAAGCCTCCGCTCATGGAAGTGACATTGCCAGCAATGCCTTGGTTGCCTTCGGCCGTGAGGACGCCACCGCTCATGGAAGTGACATTGCCATTGATGCCACAAGAAGTTGTGCCTGTAGTGGTGAGGACGCCTCCACTCATGTCAACATTGCCCCAAATGCCACAACCTTCGCTTGTGGCTGTGAGGACGCCACCGCTCATGGTGACAGAGCCTTCAATACCCTTAGAACTGCCTGTGACCGTGAGAACGCCGCCGCTCATGTTGATACTACTAGTACTTTTTGAGATGGTGATGGCAGTGACAACGCGTGGGTTGGTGGTAGTGAGAGTGCCACCGCTTATATTGATATGACTATTATTACCAGAGAGATTGATAGCGGCACTGGCACCAGTACCGTTGTTGATGGTGAGACTGCCTCGGGTGAGGGTATGTGTTTTGCTGTTACCAGATAAAGTGATCCCATACCCATCGTATGTACCATTGAGATTGACATTGCCGCCATACTGATTATAGGATCCACCAAGACTTATGTGAGATGAGCTACTACAATAGATATTTATTGTCCCCGTCTGGTTTGTCTGGCCATAGATGGTGAGAGAGTTGTTGCCTCCGTCGATACAGGGACCGCTGAGAGGATTCTGATTGGTGCCAATGTTCAGCGTTGCGTCGTCGCAGAGGATGATCGTCACATCGCCATTGAGCGTGATCTTGTCTAAGTAATTGGCGGTGGTGTTACTATTGACGAAATATACGCCAGAGAGCGTAGTGGCTGAGTTGCTGCCATTGAGCTTCGTGGCATTTAAGTCGTTCTTCTCAACCCCATCTTCATTGATGTATTTCACGTAGTCTGCCCAGGCTTTACTGGTGGGGGCAAGAATGGTGAGGATCAGCAGGAATAGCGTCATCGCCACCCTGGTGTGGAAGGTCGGTTTTTTAGTCATGTCCATGGATCAGTTATGTTTAAGTTGATTTCGGCCACAAATATACGAAGTTTTCCTGAAAGTTCCAAATAAATTTGGAAAAACTTCATCTTGTTCATCTTGGGGTCAGGCCCCGAGATAAAGTTTTTCGACGCTGGGGACAGACCTTTGTGTACTGGGGACAGACCCCTCTGCGGAGTCGGAGACATCCGCATTTGGGTCAGTCCCGGGGCTCCGCGTTGAGTCAGTCCCAGGTACTAAATTTATTCGCTGAAGAGGACTTGGATGAGGGTTTGGCCGACGGCTTGGAGGGTGTTGGGGTCGATGTAGTCCATGTCATCGTGGATGGTGTGCCACGTGGGGCCGAAGGAACTCTGTTCGCAGTCGGGATAGTGGGGGATGATGTCGATACAGGGGATCTTCGCCACGCGGTTGACGGGGATATGATCGTCTGTGATGCCTCCTCCCTCGCTGGTGGGGAAGAGTGATCCGAAGCCTACGACCTGTGCTGCGCGCCACACTTTCTCTACGATGTTGCGGGCGTAGTAGAGCGACATCTGTTCCTGATAGAACTGTGCGCCCTGGCCTCCCACCATGTCGAGGAGGATGCCGAAGCGGTAGGTCTTGGCCTTGTCCTTGGAGATGTTGGCGGCCCAGTGCTGGGAACCGAGGGCCCAGGTGTTGCCATCGTCGGGGGCGGAGCTCCACTGTGGGGTGCCGTAGTCTTCGGCATCGAAACAAATAAAATCTATTCCATAGTTTATAGTGGATAGTGGATAGTTATGATTACTCTGCTGCGGAGTATTCCCATCCTTAGTGTAATCATATCTATTCTCTATCAACTCTACACTATCCACTCCACTGATTACTCTTGCGAGCTCGAGCATCACCGCGACGCCGCTGGCGCCGTCGTTGGCGGCGAGGACGGGCTTATGATGATTAGCGGGATCAGGGTCGTTATCTGCCCAGGGACGGCTGTCCCAGTGGGCACAAATCAGGATACGGTCCTGTGCGTCGGGATTGTGGCTGGCGATGATGTTCGTGGCCTTCAGCGACGTCCCGTCGTAACCCTTCAGCATGGCATGCTGCTCGGTGACCGTCATGCCGTACTGGGTGAATTTCGTGACTATCCAACGGGCGCACTGCTCATGGGCCTCACTGTTCATCGTGCGGGGACCGAAGGCACACTGCTGCTCACAGAAGGCGTAGGCACTGTCGGCACTGAACACGGGCCCCACGGGCTGTAAGGTCGTTGCCGTGTCCTGCGTGGCCGTCTGCTGGCGAAAACCGCAGGAAAAAAGGAGGTTAGAGGTTAGGAACAAGAGGTTAGAGAATACCACCTGCCGCATGAACCGCATATTTGTAATCATAACTATAAACTATTAACTATAAACTATAAACTATTAACTATTCACTAATCTAAGAAAATTCCCTCCCCAGATCTTCTGGATATCCTGCTCGCTATAGCGGCGGGCCAGAAGTTGGCGGGTGAAGTTCAGTAGTTCCGACGAAGAGGCAAGACCACGCACGCCACCGTCACCGTCGAAGTCGGTGCCGAGGCCCACATGATCGATGCCCATCACCTGGATGGCATGGTCGAGATGAGCCATGACATCGCGGATCGTGGCCTCACCATCTTTTCGCAGGAAACCCGCATAGATTGTAGTCTGCGCTACCCCACCCTTGGCGGCGAGGGCGCGCATCTGATCGTCGGTCAGGTTACGGGGATGGTCGCAGAGGGCCCGACTGCTCGAGTGGCTGCACACGATGGGCACACGACTGATGTCGAGGGCATCGTAGAAGCTCGTCTCTGCGGCGTGGCTCATATCCACGAGGATGCCCAAGCGGTTCATCTCACGGATCACCTTCTCGCCAAAAGGACTGACACCGCCCCACGTGTGGCTGCCCTTGGCGGAGTCACAGATGTCATTGTCGCCGTTGTGGCAGAGCGTCATATACACGATGCCGCGATCCTTGAAGTGCTGCAGGTTCTCGAGACGGCCGTCGAGGGCGATACCGTTCTCTATGCCGAGCATGATGCTCTTACGGCCCTCGTGCTTGTTCATCCAGAGGTCATTGGGGGTGCGTGCGATACGGATATAGTCACGATTCGCGGTGACTATCTCTTCTATCTTGTCGAAGATATTGTCGGCAAAGGCAGTGGGATGCTCCGTGGGCTGCGGGAGGTATGCCACCATGATCGTGGCATCCTGGCGCCCCTCCGTCATCTTATGGAGATCAACGAGGATTTTCGGGTCGCGATGGTCGAAATGGATATCCTGGTTGAAGAACATAGGAGTATCGCAATGGGTGTCGAGGGTTAGCACGCGGTCGTGGATGCGATGGGCCTCACGGTAACTCCTGGCCTCAGCGACAAGCCATTGGAAAATCGGCAGTCCTTCCTTCAGGCATTCGGGATGCCACTGCACACCGAGGATCGGCTTATACTCCGTGCTCTCCATGGCCTCGATGATACCATCGGGGGCCGTAGCCACCACACGGAACCTCTCACCGGGATCGCTCACCGCCTGGTGATGGAAACTATTGACTCTGATCTTGGTAGCCTGATAGGCGACAAAGATCAGAGAGTCGGGTTCGACTGTGACGGTATGGGTAGGCTCGCTACGGTCGGCATCCTGTGAATGCTTGACGGTAGCCTGGGCACCTATATCCTGCGCCACCTTGCCACCAAGGGCCATGGCGAGGGTCTGGATGCCACGGCAGATGCCGAACATGGGGATCTGACGGTTGTAGGCCAGCCGCGTGATGAGCAACTCGGGCAGGTCGCGCTCCTTGTTGATGCCATGCAACAGGGGCGAGGGTTCTTCGCCAGCCCAGAGCGGGTTATAGTCGCCACCACCACTGAGGATCAGGCCGTCAATACGCTCCAGGGTGTTGATGATCACATCCTGATCGGCCACGGGAGGGATCATCAGAGGCACACCGCCTGCGGCCACCACCGACTGATAGTAGCCCTGTCCCAACTTACAGGCCAAGTCGTCGTAATTACCGGTGATGCCGATGACGGGCCGACGCGTCGCCTCGGGATAATGGGCGTAGATCGCGTCGAGACGGGCGTTCAGATCAAAGGCCTCGCTCATCATTCGTCGATGGTAATGGGGATTTCGCGCTTCAGGCTCTGCTCGAGCGAGATGAGCGTCTCAGTGGCTGTGACACCGGGGATGCCCTGCAACTTGCCGTTGAGCAGATCCATGAGTTGCTCGTTGTCACGAGCATAGAGTTTGACAAGCATCGTATAGGGACCCGTGGTGAAATGGCACTCCACCACCTCGGGGATATGCTTCAGCATCTCCACCACATCCTTATACATCGAGCCTTTCTCGAGCGTGATACCGACATAGGTACACGTGGAGTATCCCAGGCTCTTGGGGTTGACGTCGAAGCCGCTGCCAGTGATGACATCGGCATCGATCAGATGCTGCACACGCTGATGGATGGCGGCACGTGAGACATTACACTCGGCGGCGACATCCTTAAAGGGGATACGGGCATTCTTCGACAAAATGCTCAGAATCTTCTTGTCCAAAAGATCAATTTTTTCCATTGTTCGTTGATTAAGTTACATTTTGTCAGCAAAAGTAAGTAATTTTATTGAACAATGCAACTTTTTATGGAAAAAAAATTAAAAAGTGTGCCACTTTCGTGACACACTTGGCTATTTACGGATGATATCGACCAGTTCGACATCGAAGATCAGTGCACTGTATGGCTTGATATCACTACCGGCACCACGTTCGCCGTAGGCCAGTTCGTAGGGAATGTAGAGTTGCCACTTCGAGCCCACAGGCATCATCGTCAGCGCCTCCGTCCAACCCTTGATGACCTGCTTGGGCGTAAACTCGGCGGGCTTGTCACCATGCTTGGAAGAGGCATCGAACACGGTGCCGTCGATGAGACGACCCTCATAGTTCACCTGCACCTTCTCGTCAGCCAGGGGCACCTCGCCCTCGCCCTTCACCAGCACCTTGTACTGCAGACCACTGGGCAGGGTGACCACCCCTTCCTTCTTGGCATTCTCCTCAAGGAACTTGCGGCCGGCATCGCGCGTGGCACCATAGAGTTTCTCCTCCTTGGCTGCCTTGTCGGCCTTCTGCTTGTCCGTGAAATAGGCTGAGGCGGCTGCCGTGGTGAACACGGAGGAGTCGCCCTTCAGGGCATCGGCAAAGCCACGGTAGAACTTGTCGGCGATGATGGAGTCGGGAGAGTCCTGGAACTCGCTGGTGATACCGGGCAACATACGCTCATTCAATTGACGGCCGATATCCATACCCATCATATAGGCCTTCTGCTTGGGATCGTCCTTTGCCTTGACCACCTCATGGAAACCACGCAGGAAGTCGTCCATCAGGGCCGTATCCACCTGCTGCTGGAGCAGGAAGGGGATCAGTCCCTCAGTGAGGTGCATACCGGCAGCATAACTCACCGAGTCAGAACTGCCGACGAGCACCACAGGCACCTCCACCTGAGCGGGGAACACCACCACCTTGTTCTTTTTTTTGATAGCCCCGACGGGAGAAAAGGAAGCACTCGTCACAAGGGCGAGTGCTATGAATATCACTTTCTTCATTACTTCCTCTTTGCGTTAGCCTCCAGCAACTCGATCTTGAAGATCAGCACTGAGAAAGGATCAATCTTGTTCTGCTGACGCTCACCGTATGCCAGATCCTGCGGGATATAGACCTCCCAGACAGAACCTGCGGGCATGTGGCAGAGAGCCTCCGTCCAACCCTTGATGACCTGGTTGGCACGGAACATAGCGGGCTCGTTGCGCGTGAACGAACTGTCGAAGATCGTGCCATCGATCAGACGGCCCTCGTAGTTCACCTTCACTAGCGACGTATCAGAAGGAATGGCACCAGTGCCCTCCTTGATGACCTTATACTGCACACCGCTCTCGAGGGTCTTCACGCCCTCTTTCTTGGCGTTCTCGGCAAGGAACTTCTCACCAGCCTCCTTGTTGGGGCCATAGGTTTTCTCCAGTTCGCGGGCCTTGATCTGCTGCATCTTGACCTGAGCCGTCGATTGAGCCTCGTCAAGCGTCATCAGACCCTTCTTGTTGGTGATACCACCCACGAAACCTGCCATGAAATTCTTCAGGGAGATGGTCTTCGTAGAGTCGTCGCCAAAGAGTTCGTGGTTGATGCCCTTCATCATACGGTTAGAAACCTGCTGACCAATCTGGATACCAGCATAGTAGGCAGCCTTCTTCTTATTGTCGCCAGCATTGACACCCTCGTTGAGACCCTTGATGAACTCAGACATGTAGGCAGTGTCAACACCCATGCTACCCATGAGGTACTCCTTCAGACCCTGGGTCTGCGCCATACCGATGGCATAACTCAGCGTATCTACATCGTTCTTAAGACTTGCTCTGGGAGCAGAGTTGCCACAGGCAGTGAAACCTGCAGCCAAAATAGCCATAGCGGCTACAAACAGTAATTTCTTCATTGTTCTATAATGTTTAATCATTTAATTTTTTTATTTTTACCTTCACACTACCTGAATCAGTTCCACGTCGAAGATCAGGGCTGCAAACGGGGGAATGGAAGCACCGGCACCACCCTCGCCGTATGCCAGGCGGTAGGGGATGAAGAAACGGTACTTGGCACCCTCCTGCATCAACTGCAGACCCTCCGTCCAGCCCGCAATCACCTGCTGCAAGGGGAAGGTGGCGGGCTCGCCACGCTGATAACTTGAGTCGAAGACCGTACCGTCGATGAGCGTACCCTCGTAATGACACATCACGGTATCCTTGGCAGAAGGTTTCTTGCCGTTGCCTTCCTTCAGCACCTGATACTGCAGACCACTGGACAGGGTGACCACCCCATCCTTCTTGGCATTCTCTGCAAGATATTTCTCACCAGCCTCCTTGTGGGCCTTTCCCTTCTCGGCACGCTCGGCCTGGAGTTTTTGTTCCTGCTTCTGGAAATAGTCCTGTACGATGGTCTGCGCCTCGCGATGCGACACCTGCAGTTCGCGGCCGTTCAGAACATCCTCGATGGCCTGTGCGAAGTCGGCTGCGCTGATTCCCTCGGCACCCATCTGAGCCAACTGCTGGCCGATGCCCAGTCCCAATGCATAACTTAGTTTGTCCATTCTTTTTATATAAATAATGTGTATAACCTAAAAAACGGCGCAAAGGTACAAATTAATTGAGAATTAAGAGTTAAGAATTAAGAAAAAATACAAGGTTGCAGCAAATTTTCTTAATTCTTAACTCTTAATTCTTAACTTTTCCGTACATTTGCATCATTATTATCATGTTTTTTGCCTATGAAGAAGATTGTGGTATTGACAGGTGCCGGCATGTCGGTGGAGAGCGGTCTGAAGACCTTCCGCGATGCCGACGGACTGTGGGAGAACTATCCCGTACAGAAGGTGGCCACCCATGAAGGATGGGAGGCCGACCCTACTCTGGTAACTAATTTCTACAACATGCTCCGTAAGAAGTGCTGGGGCGTGCAGCCCAACGAGGGCCACAGGCTCGTGGCGAAACTGGAGGAACAGTACGACGTGACGGTGGTGACGCAGAACGTTGACAACCTGCACGAGATGGCAGGCTCCTCGAAGGTGATCCACCTGCACGGTGAACTGATGAAGGTCTGCTCTAGCCGCGATGTGGATGATCCGCGCTATCAGGTGACGCTCACGCCGGAGAACTGCGAGGTGGAGCCTGGCACGAAGGCTGGCGACGGATCGCTGCTGCGCCCGTTTATCGTGTTCTTCGGCGAGGCCGTGCCGATGATCGGTGTGGCGGCCGAAGAGGTGCAGGAGGCCGACATCCTGATCGTGATCGGCACGTCACTCGTGGTCTATCCCGCCGCAGGACTCCTGCACTATGCGAAGCCCGGAGCACCGATCTACCTTATCGACCCCAACCCCATCCAGGCTGGCGACCGCGTGAAGCAGATCCAGAAAGGCGCCTCCGAGGGCATGAAGGAACTCTCCAAGATACTGATGGCCTAACAGGAGCCTCTGTTAGGCGCGATCCTTGCGAATGAGTTCGAGGAGTTTCTCGACGGCCTCTTCCTCAGGGATATTCTTCTCGACACACTCCTTGGCCTTGTAGAGCGAGATCTTACCCCGACCTGCACCCACATAGCCATAGTCGGCATCGGCCATCTCACCGGGGCCGTTGACGATACAGCCCATAATGCCGATCTTCAGTCCCACCAGGTCTTTCGTGGCAGCCTTGATACGGGCGATGGTCTCCTGCAGGTTGTAGAGCGTGCGCCCGCAACCGGGACAGGAGATATACTCCGTCTTGGTGAACTTGATACGGGCAGCCTGAAGGATGCCATCGGCCAGTTCCACGAGTTTCTCAGAAAGAAAATGGGGATTACGGATAACAAGTTGGTGAGCCTTCTTGTCGATAAAGAAGGCTCCCACGGCCATGGCAGCCTTGAGTTGGAGCGTTTCCCAGTCAGGGGCATCAACATCCAAAGTAATTGTATCGTCCTGGATGCCGGCCTCAGCCTGCCGGCGCAGGGCAGCGCACTCCTCGATCATATCCACCAGTTTACGGGCCACGGGAATCTCGCATTCAGGCTCCTCGCTCAGCGAGACGCGGATGGTGTCGCCGATGCCCTCAGTGAGCAGGGCGCCGATGCCGACAGCCGATTTGATGCGGCCGTCCTCACCCTCGCCAGCCTCAGTCACGCCGAGGTGGAGGGGATAGTGCATGCCCTCCTGGTCCATTGTCTTCACCAGCAGGCGTACCGTCGTCACCATCACCACCGTATTTGAAGCCTTGATAGAGATTACCACGTCGTTGAAGTTCTCGCGCTTGAAGATGCGCAGGAACTCCATACAACTCTCGACGATACCCTCGGGGGTGTCGCCGTAGCGCGACATGATTCGGTCGGAGAGCGAGCCATGGTTCACGCCGATGCGCACGGCGGTATGGTGCTCCTTACAGATATTGAGGAAGGGCACGAGTTGGCGTTCGATCTTCTTCAGTTCCTCGGCATACTCCTCGTCGGTATATTCCAGATGCTTGAACGTACGCCCGGGATCGACATAGTTGCCCGGGTTGATGCGCACCTTCTCGCAATAGAGCGCAGCCACGTCGGCGGTATGGGCCGTGAAGTGGACATCGGCCACGAGGGGCGTCTGGTAGCCGTCGGCCTTCAGACGGGCCGAGATATTCTTCATATTCTCCGCCTCGCGCACGCCCTGGGTAGTGAACCTCACCAGTTCGCCGCCAGCATCGATGATGCGCTTGGCCTGGGCCACACAGCCCTCGGTATTGTTGGTATCCACCGTCCCCATCGACTGGATGCGGATGGGGTTATTCCCGCCGATGCCGATGTTGCCGACACGGGCCTCACTGCTAATTCGTCTTATACTCATACTTCAATTCCGCTAATTCCTGATTGGCCTTTTCGATCTTGATCCTCAGGTTCCCCTTATAGACAGCCAGGCGCTGGGCGAGTTCCGCATCGTAGAGAGCCATCATCTCCACGGCGAGGATGGCCGCATTCTGGGCCCCGTTCACGCCGACGGTGGCCACAGGGATGCCCGGTGGCATCTGAACGATGGAGAGCATGGCGTCGAGACCGTCGAGCATGCCCTTGATAGGTACGCCGATGACGGGCAGCGTGGTAGAGGCGGCGATGACACCCGGCAGGGCGGCAGCCATACCCGCCCCGGCGATGATCACCTTGATGCCACGATCCTTAGCCGTACGGGCAAACTCCTCCACGGCATCGGGCGTACGGTGAGCAGAGAGGGCATTCACTTCAAAAGGCACCTGCAGTTCGTCGAGCAGTTTGCAGGCTTTCTCCATGATGGGCAGGTCACTGGTGCTGCCCATGATAATACTTACTAATGGTTCCATGTATCTTTGAATTTTGAATTTTAAATTTTGAACTTTATGATTACAAATAAACCAGACCGAGGATGGAGCAGAGGACGCCGACCAGGAATCCGGTCAGGACCTGCGCCAGGGTGTGCTGGCGGAGGATCATACGACTCGTGCCCAGGATGCCTGCCAGGATGAGCACCAGACAGAGCCACCATACGGGATTGAAGCCGAAGAACTCGCCGAAGACGAACAGGGCCCCCGCCACGCCGCCAATAGCCGCCGTATGGGTGGAGATCTTCCACCACACGTTGATCAGGGCGCAGACCACCTGTATGAACAGGGCCGCCGAGAGAATCGCCCCCATGAAATGGGGAATGTGCATCATGTCCATCAGATAGATGCAGAAGAAATAGCAGAGGATGGAGATGACATAGGGCACGATACGCCGCTCCTTCAGTCCCAACTCTATCAGGTTCCATCCCTGATAGCGACGGTAGAAATGGATGAGCAGGGAGGGCAGCAGGATCGTGAACACATACACCAGCGTGAGCACCTGCAACTTATAGGCCCAAGGCATCAGACTGAGGTAACTGAACACGAAGAGCGCCATCAGTCCGACCATCGGCAGGTAGAACGGGGTGAACAACATGCTCACCACCCTCGCTGCCAGTATGATATTCTTATCTCTATTCACCTTCTCACTTCCTCAACCTCGCCACGGGAATACCCATTTGCTCACGATATTTGGCCACCGTACGGCGTGCGATGGGGAATCCGCGCTTGGCAAGTTCCTCCTTCAGCACGTCGTCGCTCAGCGGCCTACCCTTATCCTCCGCATCCACGATATCGCGCAGGGCGGCCTTGATCTGTCGCGTCGATAGTTCCTCGCCACTCTTCGTCACATAGCCGTCGCTGAAGAAATGGCGCAGGGGGAAGGTGCCCCAGCGCGTCTGCGCATATTTGGAGTTGCTCACGCGGGAGATCGTCGAGAGGTCGAGCCCCGTGAGTTCGGCCACGTCCTTCAGGATCATCGGGCGCAACGATGCCTCGTCGCCATCGACGAAGAACTGATGCTGGAGTTGGATGATGGCGCGCATGGTCACCGTCAGCGTACGACGGCGCACCTTGATGGCCTCGATGAAACTCTGGGCGGCATCCACCTTCTGCTTGATATAGAGCAGGGCCTCCTTCGTCTGGCGACTGAGATGGTTCTTATTATCCTGATACTCCTTCATTGAGTCGGCAAAAGACTGCGACACCTTCAACTCGGGCAGTTCCCCGTTGTTGAGCCAGAACGTGACGGTGCCGTCGTCCTGCGTATCGACGATGAAATCGGGCGTGATCTGCTGCATGCTCCTGCCCACGGCCTCGCCGAGCGATGCCCCGGGACGGGGATTCAGTTTCCTCATCTCCCGGAAGAGTGCCTCCGCCTGCATGTCGTCGAGGGAGAGCGCTGTCTGTATCTTGCCCCAGTGCTTTCTAGTGAACTCCTCAAAGAAGTCGCTGACCACCCTCTGCATCAAATCCCTGAGGCGCGAGGGGTCGCGACGGCCAATCTGGAGCGACAGGCACTCCTGAAGCGAACGGGCCCCGATGCCTGCGGGGTCGAAGGTCTGCAGGAGCACCAGCACCTGTTCCACCTGCTGTTCCGTTACGTCGATATTATGATAGATGGCCAGTTCCTCACAAATCGCGTCAAGCCCCTTCCTGAGCAGTCCGTCGTCGTCGAGGGAGCCGATCAGATATTCCATGATGTCGCGCTGACAGTCCGTCATCTCGAGTTCGCTCATCTGCGCCTTCAACTGGTCGTAGAACGAGACGGTCTCACCATAGACCATCTCCTCGCGCTCCTCGGCCACGGCACTGCCACCCTGATACACGGGCAGATCCTCGTCGTCGCGGCCAAGGTTGCTGAGGGCCTCGTCGAGGGCAGACTGCCGCTCCTCGCGCTCACTACTGGCCTCAAAGTCGTCCGCACCCTCATAGTCGTCCGCCATCTCCGGATCGTCATGGGTGTCGGGCTCGTCGTAGTCGGACCTGACCTCCAGGGCGGGGTTGTCGTTCATCTCCGTATTAATGCGATCCACCAACTGCGTCAGCGGCAGTTCCACAAGCGTCGCCTGTAACAACTGCTGGTGAGAGACCGTCTGCCCGAGTTTCTGTTCCTGCTTCTGTTCCTGTATCTGTCCGTACTCGCTCACTATAAACTGTAAACTATAAACTGTAAACTATAAACCGTAAACTATAAACCGTAAACTATAAACCGTAAACTATAAACCGTAAACTATAAACCGTAAACCGTAAACTACCTAAAATACTCTTTCAACTGACTGGCAAACGAGGCCAGTTCCTCGGGATTGGCATTGCCAAAGCGGCGCCACACGTTCTGGCAGGCCAGGAAGAGCGGATGGAAGGTCACCTCCTTGCGACGCAGGTAGGGGTCACAGTATTGGAACACCTCCAGCACGTCGGCCACCTCCTGCGACCTGACCTTCATCAGCCTTGCCAGTTCCTGCACCTCGGGCGTCTCCGCCACCATCGTGATGGGGGTCAGCCGGAAATAGAGATCCAGCACGAGGATCAGCATCACGGGCGTGAACTTCTCACCCTCGGCCACCGGTCTGAAGTCCTTCTCGAAACTCTCGTTCGTCTCCACGCCACTGTAGAACTCATCAGCGTTGTGAAAGCCCTTCATCTCACGATACAGGCGCACGGCCCTCGCCAGTTTCCTGGGGTTCTCGCCATAGGTCTCCCAAAAGCGCTCCAGACGGGGCGTCTCCAGATTGGCGATCTGGCACATTCTGTTGAAGAGCACCGCCGGCGGCACATGCAACTCCAGACTCAACTCCACCATCCTCCTGCTATACATCGGTTTCATGCCCACAGGCTTCTGCAGGTATATCTGCAGTAGCAGCAGCCAGTCATCATCCTGCCATTTGACGTTTTTTGCCATATTACCTGCTATTTTTTTGCAAAATTACTGATTTTTTCGTATATTTGCACACAAAATCGTAAAAACTTTATGAGAAAGTTGATATTCACCCTTATTCTGAGTTGTATGCTGATGGATGCTACAGCCCAGATCACGAAGGAAGAGATTGCCCAGGACCCCCGCCGTTCGGCCAGTAACTACATGGCCTATCCGGAGCCCACGAAGCCGCTGACGCCTGCCCCCAAGGGCAAGAAGCCTTTCTATATCAGCCACTACGGCAGGCACGGGTCGCGGTTCATCATCAACCACCGCGACTACGACTACCCCTACTTCACCCTGCTTCTGGCCGACAGTCTGGGGAAACTGACCCCACGTGGACAGGAGATCCTACGCCACCTGAAACTGCTGCGCGACGATGCCCGGGACAGGCATGGCGAACTGACGCCCTTAGGTGCCCAGCAGCACAAGGACATCGCCCGTCGTATGTTCGAGCGCTTCCCCGAGGTCTTCAAGGGCGATGTCTGCATCGATGCGAAGAGCACCACGGTCATCCGCTGCATCCTCTCCATGGAGAATGCCCTCCAGCAACTGACGACCATGAACCCGCGGCTCCGCATCACCCACGATGCCAGCGAGCACGACATGTACTACATGAACCTGCGCGACCCGAAACTGAAGGCGAAGCGCCTGCCAAAGATATCGCAGGAAATCTACGACGACTTCTGCAGGAAGCACGTCGATCCCAAGCGCCCCGTGGAGACGCTCTTCAACGACACGGCCTACTCCAAGAACTGCGTCAACCTCGAGCGCCTGAACTACTACATCTTCAAGAACGTCTCCATCGCCCAGAACACGGAACTGCGCGACAAGATTGATTTCTACGACCTCTACAATACCGACGAACTCTACGTCAACTGGCGTAAGGACAATGTCTATTGGTACCTCACCTACGGCTGTTCCCCGCAGAACGGCGGCACACAGCCCTTCTCGCAGCGCAACCTGCTGAGGAAGATGATCCAGGAGGCCGACAGTTGCATCGCCCTGCCCCGCCCCGGTGCCACGCTCCGCTTCGGCCATGAGACGATGGTGATGCCACTCACCTGCCTGCTGGGCCTCAACGGCTACGACCTCCAGACCGACGACGTGGAGCAACTCGAGGAGAAGGGCTGGGTGAACTACCGCATCTTCCCCATGGGGGCGAACATCCAGTTCGTCTTCTACCGCAAGAACCCGCAGGATCAGGACGTGCTCTTCAAGGTGCTGCTCAACGAGGAGGAGGCCACACTCCCCATCGGCACCGACTGTGCACCCTACTACCACTGGAGCGACTTCCGCCAGCACTACCTCCAGATGCTCGACACCTATCAGGAGTAAGGAATCCCGAACAGTCCGGGCCGTGGGCTCCCAAATTCGTGGCGACTTTTGGAAAATTGGCGGCGAGTATTGTGCAATACTCGCCGCCAATTTTTCAAGCGGCACCGAGTATTTTCCAAACGGCACCACCAATTTCCGAAACGGCGGTCTCTCGCGCACGCGCGCATATTTTGTAGTTGTCATACCCGCCTTTTAACCCGCTCATCCCGCCTATCCCACACTGAAAAGTAAAAAATCTTACGTGTGGGATAGGCGGGATGAGCGGGTTCTTTTTGGCTTTAAACAACTACCACGCGCCCGCGCGCGAAGAAACTACTTAAACACCCGACAGCATTTTATATCTGCGTTGGAGTCGGAGGGTCTGGGTATCGGACTGTCTGTCTGCAAGGAGATTGCCTGGATGCTCAACGGACAGGCATAATTTTTTCAGCATTTATTTGGAAGTCTCCGAATAACTTTGTATCTTTGCAGCCACAATTTGCAAATTGAAAAGATTATGGCTTATACACGTATGACGGCTGCAGAGGCTGCGGCCCTGATTAAGAATGGCGATCAGATCGCCATGAGTGGCTTTACACCTGCTGGTGTGGCCAAAGCAACAACGAAGGAACTGGCAAAGATCGCCGTGGCTGAGCATGAGGCCGGGCGCGAGTTCAAGGTGGCTATCTACACGGGCGCCTCTACAGGGCAGAGCACCGACGGTGACCTGGCAAACGCCCAGGCCATCAAGTACCGTGCCCCCTACACGACGAATCCCGATTTCCGTAAGCATGTGAACATGGGGGAGATCCCCTACAACGACCTGCACCTGAGTCACATGGCGCAGGAACTGCGCTATGGTTTCTATGGCGACATCGACTGGGCGATCCTCGAGGTATGCGACATCGAGGAGGTGGGTAACGACTACCATGTATATCTGACGGCTGCCGGTGGTATCTCTCCGACGGCTGCCCGTCTGGCCAAGCACGTCATCCTGGAACTGAACTCGTTCCACAACCCCAATGCGAAGTATATCCACGACGTATATGAGCCGTTGGATCCCCCTTACCGCAAGGCGATTCCCATCGAGCACCCCAGCGACCGCATCGGCGTGCCGTATGTGTCGATCCCGAAGGAGAAGGTGGTAGGTGTCGTAGAGTGTAATATCCCCGATGAGGCCCGTGCTTTCAAGGACAGCGACCCTGTGACGGACAAGATCGGTTTCCTGACCGCAGAGTTCCTTGTGGAAGAGATGCACAAGGGCCGTATCCCACGTGAGTTCCTGCCCCTGCAGAGTGGCGTGGGCTCGACGGCCAACGCCATCCTCGGCGCACTGGGCGAGGACAAGCACGTGCCCGACTTTAATATCTATACCGAGGTACTGCAGGACAGTGTGGTTGGCATGATGCTCAACGGTCGTGTGAAAGATGCCTCCGCTTGTTCGCTGACCGTCAGCAACGAGTGTCTGATGCAGGTCTATGACCACATGGATTACTTCAAGGATCACCTGACACTGCGCCAGAGTGAGATATCCAACTCTCCTGAGATCATCCGTCGCCTAGGTGTCATCGCTATCAATACCGCTATCGAGGCTGATATCTATGGTAATGTGAACTCTACGCATATCAGTGGTACGAAGATGATGAACGGTATCGGTGGCTCGGGCGACTTCATCCGCAACGCGTACCTTTCTATATTTACATGTCCCTCGGTGGCTAAAGGTGGCGTGATCTCATCCATCGTGCCCTTCGTGAGCCATCAGGACTCTTCGGAGCACGACGTGAACATCATCGTGACGGAGCAGGGTATTGCCGACCTCCGTGGCAAGAGCCCCATCCAGCGTGCAGAGACAATTATCGAGAACTGTGCACATCCTGACTACAAGCAGTTGCTCTGGGACTACCTGAAGATCGCCAAGATGGGACAGACCCGTCACAACCTGCCCGCTGCCTTCGCCATGCACGACACGCTGGCCCGCAAGGGCGACATGAAGTTGACGGACTTTGCCGAGTATGTGAAGTAGTTTATAGTTTGTAGTTTACAGTTTATAGTTTGGAATCTAAATTAGTCATTTATAATACGCTGACGCGGCAGAAGGAGCGGTTTGAGCCGCTCCATGCGCCGAATGTGGGCATGTATGTGTGTGGTCCGACGGTCTATGGCGATCCCCATCTGGGGCACGCCCGTCCCGCCATCACGTTCGACCTGGTGTTTCGTTATCTGAAGCACCTGGGTTATAAGGTAAGGTACGTGCGTAATATCACCGACGTAGGTCATCTGGAGCATGATGCCGACGAGGGTGAGGACAAGATTGCCAAGAAGGCCCGGTTGGAGCAGTTGGAGCCGATGGAGATTGCGGAGTACTACACCTACCGCTACCATCAGGCGATGGACGCGCTGAACGTGCTGCGCCCCAGTATCGAACCGCATGCCACGGGCCATATCATCGAGCAGCAGCAACTGGTGCAGCAGATCCTCGACAATGGCTTCGCCTACGAGTCGAACGGCTCGATCTATTTCGACATCGAGGCTTATAATAAAAAGTATAAGTACGGCATCCTCTCTGGTCGTAGTCTGGAGAATATCAAGGACGCCTCGCGCGAGAACCTCGACGGAATCGGGGAGAAGCGTAACCAGGCCGACTTCGCCCTCTGGAAGAAGGCCCAGCCCGAGCATATCATGCGCTGGCCGAGTCCTTGGAGCGACGGCTTCCCCGGCTGGCACTGCGAGTGTACGGCGATGGGCCGCAAGTATCTCGGTGAGGAGTTCGATATCCACGGCGGCGGCATGGACCTGATCTTCCCCCACCATGAGTGCGAGATCGCTCAGGCCACGGCTTCGCTGGGTCACCAGGCCGTGAAGTACTGGATGCATAACAACATGCTCACCATCAACGGCCAGAAGATGGCGAAGTCGCTCGGTAACTTCATCACGCTGGAGCAGTTCTTCACGGGTGAGAGCGAGTTGCTGTCGAAGGCCTACTCACCGATGACCATCCGCTTCTTCATCCTCTCAGCCCACTACCGTGGCACCGTCGATTTCAGCGACGAGGCCCTGCAGGCAGCAGAGAAGGGACTGGAGAAACTGTTGAACGGTATCGCCGACCTGGAGCGGGTACAGGCATCTGGTGCGTGTGATGCTGAGACGGAGAAGGTGGTCAAGGCCCTGCGCCAGAAGTGCTACGATGCCATGAACGATGACCTCGCCACCCCGCAGGTGATCAGTCACCTCTTCGAGGCTTGTACGGTGGTGAACAAACTCATCGACCACAAGGCAACCATCTGTGCCGACTGTCTTGCTGAGTTGAAGGAGACCATGCATCTCTTCGCTTTTGATATCCTGGGATTGACACCGAATTGCAAATTCGGCGCAACGTCGGGCAACGGTTCTGATGCCCGCGAGGAGGCTTTCGGTAAAGTGGTCGATATGGTGCTTGAACTCCGTGCCAAGGCTAAGGCCGACAAGGACTGGGCCACCTCTGACAAGATCCGCGATGAACTGGCTGCCGCCGGCTTCGAAGTGAAGGACACCAAGGATGGCGTCACGTGGAAACTGTTGAAGTGAAAAGTGAAAAATGAAAAATGAGCCTACGGGAGACCGTAGGCTTTTTTTGTCATTTCGATGGCGAGGGTCTGGTCGCGGAAATCGTCGAACGAGAGATAGTCCAATCCTTTGTAGGGACCGTCTGTCCCCCAGGAGTTCTTCATGATGAAATACTTCTTACCGGCATCATCGTGGGCGATGCCGACGATGGCCATGGCATGCCTCTTGCTCTCCCAGCATACGCCGTGGTGCTGGCGGACAGCCCGCTCTGTCTTCGTGATCAGCGAGTCCATGGGGATATTCAGGTAGCGGTCGTGCAGCCAGTTGTCCGGCTCGTCGATATCCACCTCCTGATAGAGGGGCTCGTCATCGGTGCTTGTCAGTGCGATGTATTCGTCGGGGGCACAGACGCTGCGGGCAAACTCCTGTGGGGTGTAGGTGGCCCCAAGCATAAACACCCATGTGGGGGGCGGTGTTTCGATGTTTCGCATGGCGTTGTAGCCCACGATACCGTGTTTCTGGATCAGTCGTATCAAGGTAGCCCCCATGCCCCGCCTGCTCTTGGGGGCATCAGACTCCTGTTCCAGCATCTTCTCTATGTAATAAGGTGACAGGTTCACGGAGTCGCCCCAGGCCAGGTGCTCCGTCTCGATGGCGGCCAGCATGGCGTAGATCCAGCAGGTCTGGCTCTCGCCCTGGTCCTTGATAGGCGTCATACGGTTCAGCACGTCATGGGTGAAGTGCTGCGGCTCCTGCCGGGCGCAGGCTATGCAGAGCAGCAGGCTAATCGCATAGATAACTCTTTTCATCGCTGCAAAGGTAAAGTGAATTTTTGAAAATACCTAAAATCCGCAGATAAAAAATAAATTGCCCTATCTATATAAAGACGCCCCTTAATCCTCCCCAAGATTTTTTTATTCTTTGCCAGAGGCTCTGCTTCTTCTGTTTCTGTTGCTCTAATAGGATGGCGTTACAGCGAACGGTATTTTCATTGTGCAACAGTTTATCATCGTATTCCTCCTTGTCAACACTCTTGATTTCGATGAGCCATGCAGAATGGTTGTCATGGCTATCCCGGGTGGCATCAGTCAGGTTCTGGCGTAAGGCCTCCTTTGTCTGCCTAGCAGCAAGTAGTTCCGTCAGTTGTTTATCCGTCATTTGCTCCAACATGCCGTCGGAGCATAGCAGGAAGCAGTCGCCTGGCAACAGGTCTGTGCTGTGCGCAATGTCTAATCTGGGCTGTCGGTCCATGCCTGGCATGATGGCTCTCGTGATGACGTTCTTCTTGCCGTAGGAACCCATTTCCTCTTGTGTAATCTCGCCGGCGATGAACAGGTCGTACACCAGCGAATGGTCGCGGCTTTTATAGAGGATGCGATGCTCGCTTGGCCGGATATGGTAGATGCGGCTGTCGCCGATATGCGCCATCGTAGCACCTCCCTGATGCAGGCAGAGCAGGGTGAGTGTGGTCCCCATCTGCCTCAGCGAGCCGTCATCATATTTGTTTATCTGGCGGAACACCTCGTCAATGGCGTCATGGAGCAGGTCGTCTGGAAGTATGCCTCCCGTCCAGTTCTCTTTAAGATATTGGGGGAGAGTGCCACACACCAGTTGGCTGGCAACCTCTCCATGCTCATGACCGCCCATGCCGTCGCATACCATAAACAACCTGTCGCCAGTGGTAGCGGCAGACTGTTCGGGATAGACGGAGTCTTCCTGGTTCTGCCGGTCTCCCAACTCATGGATAGCCAGTGGCTGGGTGATGGTTATCTTCATTCGTCAGCGTCTTTTTGGATGAAACGTATGGTCTGGCCGCCGATTTGGAACGTGTCGTTATCTTCCAATACGAGGCGGTCTTCCTTTGCCAGGGGCTCATCGTCGAGCAGTATGGGCTTCTGACTGACCTTATCGGGTGTACGCAAGTCGCTGATGATGACTTTCACCCTCCCTTTACTTGTCGTAATGGCCTCTAACAGACAGTGAAGCCTGCTGACTGACTTGTCGTCAGTATCCAGTTCCAGTTGGGCTTCGTGCTTGCTGCTCTTGCGCCCTATTGTGTTACGCCCTTTCTGCAGGTCGTAGTGCTTGCCTTGCCACGACAGATAGCCGGGGGTGGTTGCCGCCCCCTTTTTCCGGGCAATAATCGTCTCGCCGGTATCAAAGCGCAGGCGGAGTTTTGCGCCGCAGTTCGGGTTCGGGCAGGTGATTTGCAGGAAGGCTTCCTGCTTGGGATTCGTTACTTCCAAGACCCCATGGCATTTGGGGCAGATAACTTTCTTCGATTCCATATTTCTATATCACTTGGTTCTTTCTTTCCACACCATAACAGGCATGTTGTCGTCGAATTTTCCCCACATGACGGGGTGCTGCTTGTTGCCGGAACTTTCCGCCACGCCCTTGCTGACGAAGCCGAACAGTTCCTTGGCGGTAATCTTACGGTCTTTGTTGGTGTCGGCACCGCCTCGCAAACCGCGTTCAAGGTAGGCCGTGAAGAGGCTGTTGCGCCAACTGCGTTTCTCCAGGGACTTCTCACTGGTGCGCGATGACAGGAAGAACATCACCTCGGTTTCCGCACTCTTGCCAGAGTGTTTGTCGCTTGCCCTGGCCTTGCCTGCAAAGCAGGCATCAGCGAAGACGATCTTCTGTCGGGCACTGCTCTTCATCATAATCTCCGTGATGGCATCGTATTTCAGCAGTCCGTCGTAGCAGACGAAGCCGCCGGGGATGCCATGCCCGCTGAAGAACAGGATGATGGTGTCGTCTGTCGTTGCAGCGTCGAACAGTTTGCTGATCGTGGCGAGGGCATTCCCTACGGTGGCCTCCCTGTCGGTCAGTTGTTCTGTGGTCGCATCTCCGTTTTTGTCATAGAGGGTCTTGATGGTTACGGCATCATAGTTGCTCAGTTTCAGGTCACTGTTGGTTCCGGGATAGTCGGCTATGCCAATGCATACAAGATAGTTCCTGGCCTCCGTCGGGCAGACGGAGATCAGGAACAGGAGTATGGTCATTAATTGCTTCATGACCATCTTAGAGTGTCTGCAGGTCTGCATCGTTCATATAGTCGGGCATGTCTTCGGCCAGATTGTCCTGTTGCACGGAGGCCTGGTCGAAATGACCGTCTTCGCCAGCGAGGTTTGCTTCCATGGCAGATGCCAGCGCAAAGTCGGTCACGGTCAATTCCTGGCCGGAGATGTCTATCACCTCGTCTTCGTCAATCTGATTATTCTGGTTGCGGTCTGAGACGGCTACGTCGAAGACCATGTCGTTGTCCAAGTCAACGACGGCGACCTCTTGGTCGGCGATGGTCATGTGCCCCACGTTGATCGTCGAGCCGTCATTCGTCTGCATCGACTCTACGCCAAGGAAATGCACCTCCGGTTCATCATCCGGCTTGTCCTCGTGATGCGCAGTCTGGTGCTCTTCGGGCTTATGATCGTGGGTTTCCTCATGGTGCGGCTCCTGATGGGCAGGCTCCTGATGGTGCCGGGCCGTATCGTGGTGAGGTGCCGCGTGGGGCTGCCGGTCTTCGGGGGTGATCTCAGGCTGCACCTGTTGGGCAAACTGCTGGTGCTCTTCGCTGCTCATACTGTTCCATTCCTCCTCTGTATAGGTATTGTAGATCCCGCCGTGCCAGCGGAACACACCGCCTGCTCCCACTTCGCCGCGCGCAGCCTGGAAAGCCTCGCCGAAAGAAAGTTGCTGATCCACCTCGGCCACCTTGAGCCCCTCTGCCGTCTCGTGACTGCCAACAACGGCTCCACCTTCGGTGGCCTCTTCCTGCTGGCCGCCCTGTGCTGCGGCATTGGCTGCGTACATGCCTGCACCACCCATCAGTATGCCGGTGACACCACCGATGCTGACGGCTTTCCAACTCTTTTTGCCTGTTTCCTTCTTCTCTGACTTGGGCTGGTTGGCTGTCCCGTAGATTGTTATTTCATTCGTATCCATAATGCTTCTGTTTTAAGTTAATGACTCTTTTCTGACTGCAAAGATACTGCATTCGGAAGCAAAAGTCAAGGCTTGGGCATCGTTTTTCCACGAAATGGTGCGATCCTCTGATGAAACGCCCCGCTATCGTGTCATTTCTTCCAGATGGCTCCGCAGTGCGGACAGCCCTTTGTCTGCCGCAGCATATCATAGTCTTGCAGGGTCAGCAATTTGCCGCAGACAGGGCATTTATAGTTGTGTTTAGCCTTTTCGGTCAGTTCGTTCTGCTGCATGGGAATCCTCGACGAGGCCCGGTAGGCGATGAAGAAGAACACCAGTGAGATGACTGCCGCTGCACCGTAGAGCAGCATGAAGAGGGGATTGTCGCGTCCCGTAAAGGCTCCAAGTACGACGGCAAACATCGTGATGAGTCCTGTGGCCGATCTCAAGGCATTGAAGCGGCGTTCCTTGATCTGCATCTCCAGCCGTTCTGCCTGATAGTCCTTCCACACTTGTTCCAGCGGACTGATGTCGGCCAAGGTGGGCAGGAAGGGCTTCAGCATATCCCAGCCCAATCGGTACTGCTCGCCGCCAAGGGTGATGCGGTCGCCTTCCTTGATGCGCTTCACTTCGATGCCGCGATGGTTCACGTAGGTGTCGTTGTCGGTGGTCAGATTCGTCAATGTCAACGCGCCGTCGTCACCGATGGTCAGTTTCACGTGCTGTTGTGACACACTACGAGGTACGCTGTCCTTTTCACCGAAGGCACTGCTTGGCTATGTTCACGCTATAGACGAACCTGAGGTTGACGATAAACCGCTTCCCCACGCGCATAAACTGACTGGCTCGTTCGCCGAGTTGTGCCGTCAGCACCTGCTCCGTCTTGCTGAGGCTGGCCCCGAGTGTGGCCTTCAGTTTGTTCATCGACATCACGTGTGTGTAGTTCCCGTCAGCCTCGAAATAGACGATATGATCCACCGTCAGCCTCAGCAGTTCGTCTCGGCTATTAAACAATATCACTTTCTTCATTTTTCGGACATTCGCTGCTTAGAACACTTTTGGGTTGTAACCAGTTAACATTTTCCACGGGACGCTTGGCACCCATCGTGAACGTACCGCCCTCCACGCGTATCATGTTGCTCACGAGTCTTTCAATGACGGCTTTTGGATCTTTAATCACAATTGCTTTTGACTGTTTTTTCGGTGTTGACGTTTGTTTCTTTGCCGGCGCAGATGTTGTCGTTTGTTTCTTCACAGGCCTCCTTACCTGTCCGCCTGCTGTCTGTGCCATCATGAGCAGCGGCATCAGCAGCATCACTGCCATTAATGCGTATTTCCTCATATCCCTCAAATAATAATATTGCTTATAATTCCCAAAGATTAGTTCTCGCAAATAAGCCACTCTATTCTACTGCCCATTCTTCGACAGTCATGGTCTCCGGCGAGAAGCGGATGCCCACCTTCACGATCTTGCGCCCGTCGGTCTCGTATGGCCGGGCATAGCCGCGCTCGTTGATTTGATTCAGTGCCGAGGCTGCCGTGTCGTTCACCTTCAGTTCCATCACGTAGATGGCATCAGGCATCCACACCACCACGTCGGTCCTGCCTTTGGCAGTCTTCACCTGGGTGCGGGCATACACATTCAGCATCGAGAAGATCAGATACATCGTATATTCGTAGAAGCCCTCCGCAGTTGCGGCATCCGCCAGTTTCCTCTTGAAGCCCTCCACGTAGGGCACACCAGCCATAAACGCCTTCATCTCCTCCATCGCCAGATGGATGTCGCCCTTCTTCAGCGAACGCCAGAACCTAAGGGCAAAACCAGCCTGGACATTACCAGAGTCCAGACCAACGTATGTGGGAATCAATCCCTTGACGTAGCCGGTACGTACCTCCTGGTTAGGAATGGCCAGTCTATACATCAATGCCTCCCGGTCATAGTCTTTAATCGTCAGGTAACCACTCTGATACAAAAGGGGCAATGCTGACAACATCGCCTCAGTAGGGATGTCAAAGGACTCTGCAGGGGCTTCTATCTCATCCAACGATGTGATATCCGTGCGAAAATGCTGCAACTGCCTGATCAGGAAAGTGGGCGTTCCGCTTTCAAACCAATAGTTGGCCACCTTCTTTTGCTGGAAGGATTTCAGCAGACTGAATGGGTTGTATATCTCATCAGAGTCTTCCGAGAAATGGTAACCGTCATATTGCAGTTTCAGTCTTGCGTGCATCTGCTCCGGTGTCTCGCCATAGACGTCGGCCAGCAGTCGTATGTCTTCTGCCAGGACGTTCGTCAGTTCTTGCTCGGTAATGCCGCAGATGGCAGAGAACGCAGGATCCATCGTCACGTTGGTCAAGTTATTGATGGTCGAGAATATGCTCAGTTGCGAGAACTTCGTGATACCCGTGATGAAACAGAACTTCACAAACCGCTCATTGGCCTTAAGCGGCTGGTAGAACTCCTGCATCACCTGCCGCATATCCCTCAGCCGCTCGTCCTCATGCAATGCGTCAAGAAGGGGCGCGTCATACTCGTCAACGATGACCACCACCTGCTTGCCTGTCTTCTCACAGGCCCGTCGGATCAGGCCGGAGAGCATGCCGCCAGGCGTCTTCTCGTCGGGGTCGTCACCATATTCCTTCCTGTAGGGCTTCAGAAGCAGCGACAGTTTATCGCGCAACGCTGCGCCTGAGTCCTGCGCTTTGGCCTCGCTCAAATCAAGATGTATCACAGGATATTCACTCCACTCACTTTCCTGCTCCATGATTTTCAGGCCCTCGAACAGTTCCTTCTGCCCGGCGAAATAACTGTGGAGCGTCGAAGTCAGCAGCGACTTGCCGAACCGGCGCGGTCGGCTCATGAAAATGTATGTCCCATAGTGTGCCAACTGCCACACCAAGTTCGTTTTATCTACATATACGAACCCCTCACGGATAATCCGCTCGAAGGTCTGTATGCCCACTGGATATTTGCGCTGTCCCATCATCATATCATGTTTTTTACAAAGAAACTATTATTCTATGAAATCAACAAACATTTATAGTTTGTTTCCTTGTTTGTCGTACCAGATGCCGTCGTCGGGCTGGCCGTTCTTGAAGGTGCCGACGAAGTAACTGCCATCGTCTTTCAGCGTATAACGGCCTTCAGAGAAACGGTTGTCATGGAAGGACCCCTCGAAGGTGTCGCCATTGTCGTAGAAGAAGTAGGCGTTGGCCCCCTCCATCTTTCCGTGCTCGAACGGGCCGCGATAGAGACGACCGTCGGTAAAGGAGCACTCGCCAGTGCCGTGAGGCTGTCCCTCGGCATCCACGGGACCGGTGTAAGAGCAGACACCAAGCGCCGACTTGAAGTAACTGTTGGTGACGGTCTGGGCTTCTGCGACTATCTCGACGGGAGCATCATCGGAGGAAACTTGATTGTCTGATTCCGAACGGCTCAGCCATGCAATCAGTCCGCCAACCACAACCACGGCGGCAACGGCCACCGCAATCCACTTATAGGGCATGGACTTTGGGGCTTCATCGGTTTCCTGCGTATCGTGGGATGCCGGATTCTGACCGAAAACGGTATCTTCTTCGTCATCATCGTCTGGTTGATTCTCTGTAAACGGCTGACTGAGGAACTTCTTCACCTCGGCCACCGACTGGGGGCGGCGCTGGCGCTTCGGCGTCATCAGCCAACGGATGAGCTGCTTCATCTGTCCACTGACGGCTACGGGATAGGTGAAGGCATCGTCGTCGTCCATCTCAGAGACTGACGGCGGGGTGTTGCGGGTGAGCAGGTTGTAGAGCGTACCACCAAGGGCATAGAGGTCGGTCCAAGGGCCGATCAATTCCTTCTTCTGGTCAATCTGCTCCGTGGGGGCGTAGCCGGGAGTATAGCACATGGCAGTGGTCGTAGTGGTGTAGCCCTCCGTGGCACTCATCTGCTTGCTGGCGCCGAAATCTATCAGGCGGGCGTTACCGTTGCTATCCACCAAGATGTTGCCTGGCTTCAGGTCGAGGTGCCAGATACCATGACTGTGAACCTCTTCCAAGGCATCGAGCACCTGGCTCAGGATGCTTCGCACCTCGGCTTCGGGGATGGGCGTCTTCGTGCGCTTCAGCCGATTGGACAGCGACTCACCGTCCACAAAGTCCATCGCATAGTAGGCCGTACCGTTTTCCTCGAACAGGTCGTGGACCTGCACGATATGGGGGTTGTGGAGTTTGCGCAGGCGAAGGGCCTCTTTCCAGAACTTTTCCTTCTGCGACTGGAACTGTCCTGCGTTCACGGTATTGCTCACGCTGACCGTCGTGCTGTCGGCCTCGCGCTCACTGATACCCTTCATGAAAAACTCTTTCAGAGCCATACGCTCCTGAAACACAGTGTTGGTCACTTCATACGTATTGCCAAAACCGCCTGACGCGATCCTGCGCTCAACCCTGTATTTACCCTCTTGCAGCAATGAATGCTCGGGAAGCATCTGCTGCGCTATAGTCTCATTTTGTTTCATACGTTGCAAAATTAATAAGAATTATTTGAACTGGCAAGAAAAGTGCGTATTTTTTTACTGATTCCTCTATTGTTTCTATAAGCGTGGAGGCTGTCAGGCAATGCCCTAAACTCGTGTGTCTGTGCGATGACGGACCACGATCTGACAGAGCAGTCAT